>TARA_R110002012_G_scaffold322025_2_pt1 | contig 124821 bp, 112 predicted proteins | sample TARA_R110002012 | Tara Oceans TARA_R110002012 (sample SAMEA4396515) | marine metagenome | biome: Westerlies Biome; feature: [DCM] deep chlorophyll maximum layer (ENVO:01000326); material: water (ENVO:00002006), including particulate matter (ENVO:01000060) such as... | depth 40 m
TCAAGGAGTTGAAATGGAAACCATCAAGCAGCATCAGGTCCACGGCGGCACCCTGCGCTACCTGACGCACGACAGCGCCACGACCGGGACCCCCATGACCCTGTCGGTGTTCGTGCCGCCGGGCGAGGGGCCGTTTCCGGTGCTGATCTGGCTGTCGGGCCTGACCTGTACCGAGGACAATTTCACCAGCAAGGCCGGGGCCTATCGCGCCGCAGCGGAACACGGACTGATCATTGTCGCTCCGGACACCTCGCCGCGCGGAGACGGTGTGGCCGATGATCCGGCCTGGGATCTGGGGCAGGGGGCCGGCTTCTATGTCGATGCGACGCAGGCCCCGTGGACCCCACATTTTCGCATGGAGACCTATGTCACCGGTGAGCTGATCGCCCTGATCGACGCCGAATTCCCGACCACGGGAACCCGCTCGATCAGTGGTCATTCCATGGGCGGGCACGGAGCGCTGACCCTGGCCCTGCGCCATCCCGACCTGTTCACCAGCGTCTCGGCTTTCGCGCCGATCGCGTCGCCGTCGCGGTGCCCGTGGGGCGAGAAGGCGTTCACCGCCTATCTGGGGCCGGACCGGGCGACTTGGGACGCCCATGACGCGACCCGGCTGCTGGAGAGCGGCGCGGCGCGCGGTGTCTATGACGACATCCTGATCGATCAGGGCGACGCCGATCCGTTTCTGGTCGAGCAATTGAAGCCGGAGCTGATACAGGCAGCGGCAGACGCGGTCGGGCAGACGGTGACCATCCGGATGCAGCCCGGCTATGACCATTCCTATTTCTTCATGGCCAGCTTCATCGCCGACCATGTGGCGTTTCACGCCCGACGGCTGGAGGCCGTCAGCCGATGACCACGACCCCCGAAGCCACCCCCGACTACACGCCGATGTTCTCGGCCCTGTGCGTCGAGCTGGGCCTGTGTCTGCACCCCAAGGCCGAAATCAAGGTCATCGCCGCCCTGCCTAACGGGCTGGACGCGGCGGTCAAGGCGGTGCTGGATGCGGAAGGTATCGATCTGGCCTCGTCGCCGGGTGAGCTGCGTCGTCAGGTGCGGGCCTGTCTCAAGGATAATCTGCCCCCGGTCTGACCCGGCCCTGTCGCGACGATTCCGGAACGAATTTACCCGTCCCGCCTTGGGTTCAGCAGGGGGCCTTCCTAGATGAGGCGTCCCCGTTCGGATCGACAAGGAGCCTCCCCATGGCCTTCACCCTGCCCCCGTTGCCCTATGCCTATGACGCGCTGGAGCCTGTGATCGACGAGGAGACGCTGCATATCCATCACGACAAGCACCATCAGGCCTATACCGACAATCTGAACAAGGCCGTGGACGCCGAGCCCAGCGCCCAGGGCAAGACGATGGAAGCGCTGTTCGCCACCATCTCGAGCCTGCCCACGGCCATTCGCAATAACGGTGGCGGCTACTGGAACCACGCTTTCTACTGGGACGGGATGGCTCCGACCGCCGATGCCGGCGCGCCGTCTGCCGAACTGGCGGCCGCGATCGACCGCGATCTGGGCGGCATGGACGCTTTCAAGGCGGCCTTCGAAAGCGCCGGCGCGACCCAGTTCGGCTCGGGCTGGGCCTGGCTGATCGTGCAGGACGGCAAGCTGAAGGTGATCAATACGCCGAACCAGGACAATTCGTTGATGGACATCGCCCCGGAAAAGGGCACGCCCCTGCTGGTCAATGACGTCTGGGAACACGCCTATTATCTGAAATACCGGAATCGCCGCCCCGACTTCCTCAAGGGCTTCTGGACCGTGGTCAACTGGAACGCCGTCAACGCCCGTTTCGCCGCCGCCTGACCCCGCGCCGCCCGACCGTCGGATCGATTTGCCTTCCGACGGTCTGGCGGTCCCGGCGTGCCGTCCTATCTCAGCGTCACCGCAGATCCTCCCGCAGCCGGACTTCGCTCATGACCTTTCACGCCAAACTCGCCACCGCCGGCCTGATCCTGGCCACCGTTCTGAGTGGCTGTTCCCCGGCCGGAGACGGCAAGGCCGGAGCCGACCCCGCTGCCGCCCCGACGGTGGCCGCCGTCAGCGACATCCGCGCCTTCCATATCGGGACGCTGGAGGCGGTGGCGCTGAAGGACGGCACACTGGATCTGCCAAATGACAACACCACATTCGGCCTGGGGCGCACCCCGCAAGAGGTGTCGGCGGTCCTGACCGCGGCTGGCCTGCCGGGCGATCCGATCCATCTGTTCATCGATCCCCTGCTGATCCATGACGACGACCGGCAGGTGCTGATCGACACCGGGGCCGGCGGGGCCATGGGCACAGACGGCAAGCTGGTGCAGTCCCTGGCTTCGGCCGGGGTCGAGCCGGGCCAGATCACTGACGTCCTGATCTCGCACGGCCACGGCGACCATGTCGGCGGCCTTGTTGACGCCGCCGGGGCCCTGCGTTTTCCCAATGCGACGATCCGCATCAGTGCCGCAGAATGGAGCGCCTTGCAGGGTGACACGGCCATGACCGCCCTGGTCCGGGCCATTACGCCCAGGGTGAAGACCTTTGCCCCGGGCGAGGTCGTGGCCCCGAACATTACCGCCGTGGACATTCCGGGCCATACGCCGGGCCACAGCGGCTTCGAGATCGTCTCGGGCGAGGACCGGCTGCTCTATATCGGCGATGCCATGCATCATCCGGTGATCTCGGTGCAGCGGCCCGAATGGCCGATGGGTTTCGACGACGATTCCACCACGGCCATCGCCAGCCGTCAGGCCCTGCTGCAGCGGGCCGCGTCGCAGAACCTGCGCCTGTATGCCTATCATTTCCCCTTCCCCGGCCTGGGCCGTGTCCGGCGGCAGGGCGACGGCTTCGTCTGGGTTCCCGGAACCTAGCAAACATCCTTGGCAAGAATTTGTTACGCCTCAGGGTTGTGTTTGGCTCTGGGCCATGCATTTCTTCACCTTGCTGATTTTAACAAGGAGGGTGTCATGAGAACTCTGCGGATTTCCTGCTTTATCGCCATCGCCACGCTGGCCGCCGTCGCGTCGGGTCCTGCCTTGGCGCTGCCCAGCCATTGGCGGGAGTATGAATACTACTCCGATGCAAGCTACACCCAATGGGTGGGGTCTTGGGGCCAGACATGCGCGGGGACCGTCTACAAGGAAGGCATCCAGACGCCCTACTTTATCCAGGTTTTGAACGATCCTTGCTGAGGTGAGCCGCCCCGGTCGTCCTGGTCGGGCGATCGGGGCGGCGACTTCGGCTTCCCGGCGTGTGGGACGATCGCTGCGTTGACTTCGGCGGCCCGGTCACTCATAAGCCCCGCTTTCCCGCGCCGGACACCGTCCTGCGCGCGAATCCACTACGGACGATGCGTGGACCGCCGTTGAGATCGTGCTTCCAATCTCGGAAGCGCCGGGCCGCATCATGATAAAGAGAACAGAATGTCCAAGCGCCACAGCGCCAAATACAAGATCGACCGTGCCATGGGTGAAAACCTGTGGGGTCGCGCCAAGTCTCCGGTTAACAAGCGTTCCTACGGTCCCGGCCAGCACGGCCAGCGTCGCAAGCAGAAGGTTTCGGACTTCGGTCTGCAGCTGAAAGCCAAGCAGAAGCTCAAGGGCTACTATGCCAACCTGACCGAGAAGCAGTTCCGCAAGACCTATGACGAAGCCGCCCGCCGCAAGGGCAACACCGCCGAGACCCTGATCGGTCTGCTGGAGGCCCGTCTGGACGCCACGGTCTATCGTGCCAAATTCGTCCCGACCCCGTGGGCTGCGCGTCAGTTCGTCAACCACGGTCACGTCACGGTCAACGGCAAGAAGGTCAACATCGCCTCCTACAGCCTGAAGATCGGCGACGTCGTCGAGGTCAAGGAAAAGTCGCGCAACATGGCGCTGGTGCTCGAGGCCCAGCAGTCGTCGGAGCGGGACGTGCCGGATTACATCGAGCTGGGCGACCGTGGCTTCTCGGCCCGCGTCGTGCGCGTGCCGGAGCTGGCCGACGTGCCGTTCGCGGTCAAGATGGAGCCCAACCTGGTCGTGGAATACTACTCCTCGTAAGCCAGGCTACGGTTCAAGAGATCAGAAGGCCCCGGAGCGATCCGGGGCCTTTTTCTTGGTCAGGGCGGCGGCAGGACAGACGCCCGACTGTCTTCTGACCATCCACACCCTGATCGACTTTGCTGATGCGTCCGCAGGCGAATTGGGTGATTAACGCTAGACCATTTTTGTTTCAGGTCGAATCGACCTGAATCCAGAAAATGGTCCAGATTCAAACTGGAGCGAAATCTGAGCCGAGTTGGACTGCGTCCAACTCAACCGATTTCGCTCCAGGGAAGCTTGGAAGGGGGCGGGCATGAGCTCAACCGGGATCAGGGGGCTGGCGATGCTGGCCGTGGCAGGGGGGCTGCTGTCCGGGTGCGGGACGCTTCAGGACTGGCTGGCGGTCGGGTCGTCCCAGCCGGCCGAGGTCGTGCCGATGCCGGGCATGCTGGAGCCCGTTCATGCCGCCGCCGTGGTTCATGACCAGGTGGTGTTCCGGGTCAGTTCGAACGGCTGTACCGCGCGTGAGGACCTGCTTCCCGTGGTGCGTCAGGGCCGCCGCACCGCGACCATCGTTCTGCGCAGACTCCGTGAGGACACCTGCCTGCAGCCGGTCGCCGGCGGCGTCGAATATCTTTGGTCCTTCGAGGAGATGGGCCTGCGGCCGGGTGCCCGTGTCATGATCGAAAACCCCTACCAGATGCCGCAGACCTGAGCGGCCGCACAGCCTGTCCGATTATTCACGTGTCAAGCTACAGGGGGGCGGGCATCTAGGGTGAAGCTTTTTTCTGAAGGGACTTCCCATGCTTCGCCTCGTGCTCATCCTCGCCGTCACGGCCCCGCTGCTGTCGGGCTGCATCATCATCGCCACTGACAAGCCGGTGACCCGGGTGGTCCAGACGGCCCCGGCGGACACGGATAAATAGTGCGGGCCCTGCTTGTGGCGGCGGCGTGCGCGCCGCTGTTGTCCGGCTGTCTGATCTATGCCGATGACTCGGGCGAGACGGTCATGGTGCGACTGAACGCCGACCATGCCGTAACCACGTCCACGGCCCCGGAAACCCTGCGCGCGGTCCGGTTCGCCGACGGGGCCCTGATCGTTCGGGTCCACTCCAGCGGCTGCACCACGGCGGCGGATTTCGCCGTCTCGGTGGCCGAGGGCACGCCGGCCAATCTCACCCTGACGCGGACCCGGCCGGACCTGTGCAAGGCCATCGTGCCCGAGGGGGTCGAGCTGCGCTGGACGTTTGAGGAACTGGGGCTGGCTCCCGGGTCGCGATTTTCGGTCGAAAACCTCTACCAGGTGCCGCTGACCTGAGATCAGACGGCCTGACCGCTCGTGGCTGCGGTCGCATCGACGGCGTTGATCCGGGTGTGAACGACCGACACGGTGGTGCCGGGGTGGCCGGCGGTGACCTTGACGCGGGCCTTCAGCTGATTGGCCAGGGCCTCGACGATGCTGGTGCCCAGACCCGGGGTGTTGCTGGCGGCGTCCGTCGGCATGCCCACGCCATCGTCGGCGATGGCCAGGGTCCAGTTCGGGCCATGGCTCTGATAGCTGACGGTGATCCGGCCGCGGCGACCGCCGGGATAGGCGTGTTTCAGCGAGTTGATGACCAGTTCGGTGACGATCAGGCCGAGGCTGATCGATATGCTGGCGTCGACCGAGCTATCGTCACAGTCGACGTGCAGAGACAGCTGACTGTGATCGCGGATCATCGAGGCGGCGACGCTGACACACAGCTGGTCGAAATACGGTTTCAGCACGACTTCGCCAAGGCGCGAGGCCGCCAGCTGCTGTTGCAGGGCGGCGACGGACATGACCCGGCTGTGGGCGTCCGTCAGAGAGGTTCGGGTTTCGTCGGAATGGGATTTGCGGGCGCTTTGCAGGATGACGCTGGCGATGATCTGCAGGCTGTTGGCGACGCGGTGCTGGACCTCCTGCAGCAGGATGGCCTTTTCGCGCAGCAGGTCGTCCTTGAGCTTCTCGCTGGCCCTGGCATCGGTGATGTCCGACATGCCCAGCAGCAGACGGACGTCGGCTCCGTCGCCATAGGCGAGCAGATGGGCGTTTAGCATCAGGCAGCGGACACCCTCCAGACGCTCACTCTTCAGGTCCATCTCATAGGCGTTGACGTCGGCCGCGCCGGACAGGGTGGCGGTCAGCAGGGACCGCAGCCGGGGCAGGTTCCACTCGCCGTCGCCGAGGTGAAGGAAGGGCTCCCCTGTGGCACCCGCCGGATCGATCTTGAAGGCGGTGAAGAAGGAGGCGCTGGCGGCGATGACATTCAGCTCGCCGTCCAGCAGGATCAGAGGCGCGGTCGATGAATCGACCACGGCCAGGGCCAGGCTGAGAGGACCGTCGGGGTGTAGTGGTGTGGGGGCGGTCAAAACCAGCCCTCCAAATAGTTACCGGAGACTCGCGAAACGAAAGCCTTCCCCGTCTCAGATTATCGGCAAAGAAACGCAGCCTCGATCCTTGACCGGGCACCATTCAAACGATTCTAGCACTCATTCGTTGCGCCTGCAGCATGTATTCGACCAGAGCCCCCGGCATGTGCCGGGAACCAATCCCATGCATCGCAGTTGGAAGAGCGATGTTCACGGTCGCGCAGTGCCTGGCCAAGGCGGTGGAGCTGGAACAGCGGGCGGACGAAGACCTCCCGCGGGAGGTGCGTGACGACTATCTCATCCTGGCTTTGCAATGGCGGCGTCTTGCATTCCGCGCCCACATTCAGGACCTGCGATCTGCCGTTATCGCTGGAACGCTCCAAGCATAGTCGCCGGAATCCGGGTCGGCCGCAGCGTCGCCGCCTCGACCAGGCACCATTCAGAGATGCCCTGGGCACAGAGGCGGCCCTCGCCGTCCTCGATCCGGACATAACGGTTGAAGCGTGCGCCTTGCGGATCACCGACCCATGTGCGGGCCACGGCGGTGGAGTCCGGCTGCAGGCCGCGCAGATAGTCGACCTCGTGCCTCAGGGCGACCCAGGACCAGCGGGCCCGGTCCGCAGCTGAAAACCGGGCATTCCAGTGGGCCGTGCCGACCTCCTGAAGCCAGCCGACATAGACGACGTTGTTGACGTGGCCGTTCTCGTCGATGTGCCCGGGCAGGATGTCCAGCGGCACCGTGAAGATCTCGCGATCCGTGCGCGGCACGAGCGGGGCGCGCGCCATCAGACTGCGTCCAGAACCACGCCTTTTTCGGTCATCAGGGACTGAAGCTCTCCGGCCTCGAACATTTCCCGAATGATGTCCGAGCCGCCGACGAATTCGCCCTTCACATACAGCTGGGGAATGGTCGGCCAGTCGGTGAAGGCCTTGATGCCGTCGCGCAGCCCGGCGTCCTGCAATACATCGACGCCGACGAACGGGGCCGAGAGATGATCGAGGATCTGTACCGCCAGAGAGGAGAAGCCACAGCGTGGCTCGTCCGGGGTACCCTTCATGAACAGCACTACGGCATTGTCCGCCACGGTCTGGGCGATAAAGGCCTGGACGGGGTCAGTCGGGGTCGCGGTCGTTTGTTCAGTCACGGAATGGCCTTTCACTGAGGCCCGTCAGCTAGGGATGCCAGCCCCGGGGGTCAAGGGCATGCGCCATCATGACCCGGATTGAATGCCAGGGCATGGAACGGATCAGTCGGCCGCCCCGCCCGCACCGGCGACCCGGGCCATCTCGATCTGGGCCGCCAGTCCCGGCGGCATGTCACGATCCGGGATCAGCGCCAGGGTGTTCAGCCGTTCGGCGTCGTTCGCCTCGATCAGGATACTGGAGGTCACCGGATCGGTCAGTCCGGAGGCCAGGCAGATGGCCTCGGCGGTCCAGTTGGGCGTGCGATGCAGGAAGGCGAAGGTGCCGACCCCGGCCAGGGGATCATGCTTGGGCCGGCCCGTTTTTTTGGCGAGACCGAACAGGCCTTTCTTGACCGGCTGTTCGAGCATCGACGCCTTCTTTTCGGTGTCGAGGTTGGACGGAAAATAGCCGTAGGCGAACACGGCCATATCCTGTTCGCGGGCGGCGCGAAGGCGCGAGCGCACCTGCCAGCTGGAATTCAGGTGGAACGGCGTGGCCATGACGTCGAACGCCCCGGTCGAGACATAGGCGTCCATCACCGAGCCTTCGCCGGAAATACCGAGGAATCGCACCCGGCCGGTCGCGCGCAGGGCCTTGAGCGCATTCAGCGAGGCTTGCGGCAATTCATCGTCGGCGGGTTCGTCCAGCAGCACGACGTCGACCCAGCCGAGCCGGGACGCGCCCAGAACCCGGTCGATCGATTCCGTCATGCCGTCGGCGGAGAAGTCGCGACTGGTCCCCTGCCGGCCGTCACCGCGACCCAGGGACAGGCTGACATAGACCAGCTTGCGGTCGATATGCTTCAGGGCATGGCCGATGACTTCTGCCAGCACCGGGTCGGCGGTCTCGAGATGATAGCTGTTGATGCCGGCTTCGAGAGCCGAATAGATCAGTTCGCAGGCGGCCTCGGCCCCCTTGGCGATGCTCTTCGTGCCCAGGCTGAGGGTCACGGCAGAAACAGTGGCTCCGGACGGACCGAACGGGCGGTATCTCATGACGGGGTCCCCGTCGCAGGTGTGGCAGTCTCAAGCGCCAGCGCATGCAGCTCCCCGCCCATCTTGCCCTTGAGGGCGGCATAGACGAGCTGATGCTGGCGGACGCGGCTCATGCCGGCGAAGGCGGCGGACACGATCCGGGCGCGATAGTGGTCACCGTCACCGGCCAGATCCTCGATCGCAATTTCGGCGTCAGGAAAGGCTTCGGCCAGATGGGCTCGCAGGGTGTCGAGAGGCATCGGCATGGACGACAGGAACTCCGGATATTCGGCCGCGATCATCAACTGTAAACCTTAATACCGCGCTACGTTCGGGGTCAGGTCGCGCGTCGTTCCAGCAGTTGCACGGTCGACCCCTTGTAGGCCCCCTCGGCATAGGGACGGTAGCCGACGCGCTCGGCCAGCTTCATTGAGGCGGTGTTGTCCGACGAGATCATGCAGACGGTACGCGACGCGTTCAGCTCGTCGTCGACCCAGGCCAGGGCCGCACCCAGCGCCTCGCCGGCCAGCCCCTGACCCTGGAAGCGCGGAGCCACGCCCCAGCCCAGCTCGGGGGCATCGAACGGCGGCACCAGTTCGCGGCGATAGTCCAGTACGCCGAAGGTCCCGACCAGCTCGCCGCCGGCCTTCAGTCGCGCCGCCCAATTGCCGTGCCCCAAGGCCTGCCAGTGGCCGATATCGCGCAGGGTGCGGAACCAGACCTCCTCCGCATCCAGTCCGCGCCCGAAGATGTGCCGGGTGAAGTCCGGGTCACGGAACAGTCCGCACAGATCGTCGAAATCCGTGACGGCGACCGGGGACAGGGTCATGCGTTCAGTGACGAGCACGGTCATCGGCGGGATTCCGGTCAAGCGGGACGGGGGTATATTAGTCCGGTTGTTTGAAACGGGCCACGTTCCCGCCAGGACAGACCGGACCCGACCGCCTTGAGGGGCGATGCCGGATGCCCGCGGCGGCAGAAGGCGCGCATGCCTGTCAGGTAAATTCAGGAAGTCTTTTCTCAGCCAATCTTTCGACCATGGCGGACCTGGAAATTCCCAATCGGCCCGCCGTCGCGTCGATCTCCGCGAGAATGCCGGAGTCGAGGGACAGATTGGCCTTCACGGTCCTTCCAAGCTTTCGAACAAGAGTCACGCTGCCAAGCGTAGCGCCGGCCGCAAAGTCCTCCGCGAACCGCTCATCGGCCCGGATAGCGTCTGGCGACCGAGGATCTGGCACTGGCTTGCCTTTGGCGCTCACGATTTCGACCCACTGCCGCAGGGACTCGATGGCGTTGTTGAGCGCCTCATCGATCGTTTTGCCCATGGCGGTGCAGCCTGGAAGATCGGGAAAAATGACCCCGTAGGCCCCGGCCTTTCCATCGATCAAAACTGTATAGCGGCTCATGACTGGATCTCTGATGACGGGAAGACCCCGTCTTCCCCTGAGATGACAAATGGCGGCGGGCTACCAGCCAGCTACCCTCGCAATGTCCCTGGCGACGCCCGATGAGAGGTCCTTATGCCTTGGCACGATAGCCGGAAAATAGAAGTCAGGGTGGGTATAGGCATCATGTTTTTTGCCGCCTTCGTTCGTCCATCCCTCCTTCGAGAGACGCCGAACGATCTTGGCGCGATTGACCTCCAGCATCGTGAAGACGGCCTCTTCATACGTACGATTGTGCGCCTATAAGTCTTGAGAGTCTATAATGGCAGGCGCATTTTCATGCGCATGAAATATCCGGGGTCCGGTCACCGCGGACTCCGGGTCGGCCCGCTCACATCAGCCCCAATTGTTTGAAACTGGCTACGCCCTCCCGACCGACCACCAGATGGTCGTGGACCTCCAGTCCAAGCGTCCGTGCGGCGGCGACGACCTGGCGGGTCATCTCGATATCGGCCCGCGACGGGGTCGGGTCGCCCGACGGGTGGTTGTGGACGAGGATCATGGCCTTGGCCGACAGCTCCAGCGCGCGGCGCACCACTTCGCGTGGATAGACCGGCGCATGATCCACCGTGCCCCGGTTCTGGATTTCGTCGAGGATCAGCTGGTTGCGGTTGTCCAGATACAGGGCCCGGAACTGCTCGCGCGGCTCGTGCTGCAGGGCCAGGCGCACATAGGCCAGAAGGGCGGTCCAGGACGAGATCACCGGCCGCTTCGCCGGTTCCTCGCGGGCGATGCGGCGGGCCACTTCGTGCAGGGCGGCCAGATCGAGGGCGGTCTCTCCCCCGATGCCTTTGTGTTGACCGCGGCTGTCTTCGGTCTTGACCGTCAGCAGGTCCTCGACCGGAGCCGCCAGCACCGCCGCCAGTGAGCCGAACCGGGCCAGCAGAGCCTTGGCGACCGGCTTGACGTCGCCGCGCGGCTGGCTGCGAAACAGGAACAGTTCCAGTAACTCATAGTCGGGCAGGTGTTGGAGGCCCGCCCCGCGCGCTCGTTGGCGCAAACGCTCGCGATGGCCGGTATGATGGGGTTTGGGCGTGCCGGGACCCTTGGGTGCCGCGCGCGGGGCCCGAGGGGCGGTAATCGGAAAGGGCAGCACGCTGGACATGGCGGCCTCCGGTTCAAGCGCGGAGACGATGTCAGAACAGAAGGCGAACGTCCAGCGGGCTCAGTCGAATTTCGGCCGGAAGATGCCGGTCGGACTGGCGCTGAAGATCTCCAGCCCGGTCTCGGTGACGCCGATGCTGTGCTCGCACTGGGCCGACAGCGACTTGTCGCGGGTCACGGCGGTCCAGCCGTCGGACAGCACCTTCACCGCCGGCTTGCCCAGGTTCACCATCGGCTCGATGGTGAAGAACATGCCCGGCTTCAGCGTCGCGCCCTCGCCGCGGCGGCCGTAGTGCAGGACGTTGGGATTGTCGTGGAACAGCCGGCCGATGCCGTGGCCGCAGAAGTCGCGCACCACGCTCATCCGCGCGGCCTCGACGTGGCGCTGGATGGCATAGCCGATGTCGCCGAAGGTATTGCCCGGCTTGACCTGGGCCAGACCCAGTTCGATGCCCTCATAGGTGACGTCGATCAGCTTGCGGGCGCGGGCGTTGATCTCGCCGACCGGATACATGCGGCTGGAATCGCCGTGCCAGCCGTCGATGATGACGGTGTGGTCGATGTTGACGATGTCGCCGGCCTTCAGAACCTTGTCACCGGGAATGCCGTGGCAGACGACGTGGTTGATCGAGGTGCAGACGGTGCGGGTATAGCCCTTGTAGCCGAGGCAGGCGGGCAGGGCCCCGTGGTCGAGGGTGAACTCACGCATCCGGTCGTCGAGCTCGCCGGTGGTGACACCGGGCTGGACGAAGGGGGTGATCATGTCGAGCGCCTCGGCCACCAGACGCCCGGCCTTGCGCATGCCCTCGAACCCTTCCGCATCATGAAGTCGGATGATGCCGGAGCGTAAATGGGTGTCGGAATCGAGTTCGGGTGTTTCGTACATCGGCGGGTCTCAAGACAGGCGGGTAGCGCGGGGGAGGTGTTCCGGATGGAACGACGCTAACACCGATTATAGCACAGAACCTTGACGCTGCTCGTGGCGATCTGACGGCGGCGGGTATCCCCGCCGCCGTCCTGATCTGTTCTAGCCGCGGGCGACGTAGCCCTTGCCGCCGTTGGACGGACGGCGGCTGCGCGGACGGCGCTTGATTTCACCGGCGGGCTTGGTCTCGGCCGCGCGCGGGTCGTTGTTGCCGGTCGAGCGCGGACGCTCGCGCGCCATCGGATCGAAGGCCGGACGCTCGGGGGCCGGACGGGCGTCGCGGCCCGGGGCCGGCTTGCGCTGGCGATGCGGCTGACCGCCACCTTCCGGCCGGACGCCGTCGCGGTGCGGATTGCGGCCGCGGCCACGGCCTTCGCCACGCGGACGATCCTCGCGGTCAGGCATGGTCGCCTTGGTGCCGACGCCAGCCGCCATGATCGACTGGTCCAGCAGGCCCAGAGACTTGTCGTTGCGACGGTCGGTGGCCGGGATCTTCTGGCGGGTGAGCCTCTCGATGTCGCGCAGCAGCTTCATCTCGTCACCGGCGACAAAGCTGATGGCCGAGCCGTCGGCTCCGGCGCGGGCCGTCCGGCCGATGCGGTGCACATAGGCTTCCGGCACGAAGGGCAGTTCGAAGTTGACGACATGCGAGACGCCGTCGACGTCGATGCCGCGGGCGGCGATGTCGGTGGCGACCAGAACGCGCAGCTTGCCGGCCTTGAAGGCGGCCAGGGTGCGTTCGCGCTGGGGCTGGCTCTTGTTGCCGTGGATGGCCCCGGCCTGGACGCCACCGGCTTCCAGATAGGCGGCGACCTTGTCGGCCCCGTGCTTGGTCTTGGTGAACACCAGGCAGCGGGTGAAATTGTCATCGGCGAACATCTCGGTCAGCAGGGCGCGCTTGCGGCCCTGTTCGACGTGGATGATCGACTGGTTGATGCGCTGCACCGTGGTGGCCTGGGGCGTCACCGACACCTTGACCGGATCCTTGAGCAGCTCACCGGCCAGCTTGCCGATTTCGTTCGGCATCGTGGCCGAGAAGAACAGGTTCTGGCGTTTGGTCGGGATGCGGCTGACGATCTGGCGGATCGGCTTGACGAAGCCGAGGTCCAGCATCTGGTCGGCCTCGTCGAGCACGAAGATCTCGGTCGAGGACAGGTCCAGGGTCTTCTGTTGCATATGGTCCAGCAGACGGCCGGGGGTGGCGACCAGAACGTCGAGACCGGCCTGGATGGCGCGTTCCTGCGGGCCGTATTTCACGCCACCGAAGACGACGGCGACCTTGAAGCCCAGATGCTTGCCATAGGTCTTGAAGCTCTCGGCGATCTGGCTGGCCAGTTCACGCGTCGGCGACAGGATCAGGCAGCGCGTGGTGCGCGGCAGGGGGGCGACGCGGTTCTCCGCCAACCGATGCAGGATCGGCAGGGCGAAGGCGGCGGTCTTGCCGGTACCGGTCTGGGCGATGCCCAGCAGGTCCTTGCCCAGCATCACGTCGGGAATGGCCTGGGCCTGAATCGGGGTCGGGGTGGTGTAGCCCTCGGTCGCCAGCGCCTGAAGCAGCGCCTTGTTGAGGCCGAAGGAGTCAAAATTAGGGGTGGTCAAAACGGTTTCTTTCGCGTGCGGCGACGCGCAACAGCCATGGCTCAACGCCGAAAAGGCCGCGCACCGCCAGTCCCGAACGAGCCTCTGGATGAGGCCGGCGGGGTGGATCGGGCGCCGCCCCGCGTGTCCGGGCAGCGAATGAATCTTGAGGGCCGGCCGCTGCTACAGTCAGGTCTTCGTAAGGGAGGAAGACCCACACGCGCTGGAGCGCACCGGTAATCGCAATTGTGCGACGCAGCGCAAATGGGCGACAACTGCGGCGAAGTCAAGGCGCAGGCTCAGCCGCCACTCATCAGGCTGATGGCGAAATTGACGCCGAGGGCCAGGATCACCGTGTTGAAAACGAAGGCCACGGCGCTGTGCACGGTCGAGATACGGCGCAGGCGGCGGCTGGTGATCTTGATGTCAGCGGTCTGGCAGGCCACGCCGATGATCAGGGCGAAATGGATGAAGTCCCAGTAGTCCGGCTCGGTCTCGCCGGGGAAGTCCAGCCCGCCTGCGTCCCCCTTGCCGGTCTCTGCCGGGCCGTAGAAGCCGTGGGCATAGTGCTGGGCAAAGATCAGATGGACGAAGGTCCACGACAGTCCCACCGTAGCCAGGGACAGGATCGCCGTGCCCACTGCCGCTGCATGCGGAGCCCTGGCGGCCTCGCCGATGACGATGGCCACACTTGCGGTGGCCGCCAGCAGGCTCAGGGGCAGTACGGCATGACCGGCGTCGTCCAGCGCGGCGGCGCGGCGGCGGATCTGGTCCGTCGACCGGGTCTGTATCAACCGCAGGGCATTGATTGTCAGATAGACGATCACCGCCGCATCCCAGCCAAAAGCTATTCGCAACGGCCAGCGCAGCGATTGCGGGCTCAGGACGGTAACCAGGACCACAACGACCAGACCGGTCAGCAGGGCCGTATGCAGCCGGGCAATGCGGACTGGTGAGGGAAGTTTCATGTGCCGATCATGGCCGCTGTCGGCGCGCTTGTCTTCATCGTCCGACATCGCCCCGGGACAAGCCGGACGGACCCGGTCTAGAACAAGGGGACACGGGATCACGGAGCGCGGACATGAGCCTGAGCGACGACTGGCGTGGCTGGGTCATCTACCAGATCTATCCGCGCAGTTTCGCCGACAGCAACGGTGACGGCGTCGGCGACCTGCCGGGCGTGATGGCTCATCTGGATCATGTCGCTTCGCTCGGCGTCGATGCGGTCTGGCTGTCGCCCTTCTTCCCGTCGCCGATGAAGGATTTCGGCTATGACGTCGCCGACTATTGCGGCGTCGATCCGCTGTTCGGCACGCTCGCGGATTTCGATGCCCTGATCGCCCGGGCCCACGGTCTGGGGCTGAAGGTCATCATCGACCAGGTCTATTGCCACACCTCGGACCAGCATGCCTGGTTCGCCGAGAGCCGCGCTGACCGCACCAATGCCCGGGCCGACTGGTATGTATGGGCCGATGCCAAACCGGACGGCACCCCGCCCTCGAACTGGCAGTCGGTGTTCGGTGGCCCGGCCTGGACCTGGGACGCGCGGCGCGGCCAGTACTATCTGCACAATTTCCTGGCCGAACAGCCGCAGCTGAACCTCGATCTGCCGGTGGTGCAGGACGCCCTGCTGGCGGTGGCGCGCTTCTGGCTGGACCGGGGCGTCGACGGCTTCCGCCTCGATGCGCTGACGTTTGCCCCGCACGACCCGGCCCTGACCGACAATCCGCCCGCGCCGCCAGGACCGCGGTCCCGGCCGTTCGACTTTCAACTCAAGCTGCACAACCAGTCCCAGCCGGGGATCGTGCCGTTCGTGGAGCGGATTCGGGCGGTGACGGACCGCTATGGTGGACGCTTCACTGTGGCGGAGGTGGCCGGCGACAATGCGGTTGAAGAGCAGCGCACCCTGACCCGCGGGTCAGGCCGGCTGGATACGGCCTACGGCTTTGACTTTCTCTATGCGCCGCATCTGACTCCCAAGCTGGTCGCGGCCGCTCTGGGCCAGTGGCCCGGCGCGCCGGGGGAGGGTTGGCCAGCCTGGGCCTTCTCCAACCATGACGCGCCACGAGCGGTATCCCGCTGGGCCCCGGAGTCAGATCGCGCGGCCATGGCGGCCCTGAATCTGCTGCTGCTGGTCAGCCTGCGCGGTACCGTCTTCCTGTATCAGGGCGAGGAGCTGGGCCTGCCCCAGGCCGAGGTCCCGTTCGACCGGCTGGTCGATCCCGAAGCCATCGCCAACTGGCCGAAGACCCTGGGTCGCGACGGGGCCCGCACGCCGATGCCGTGGCGCGATGCGGCTCCCTGGGGCGGGTTCTCGACCGTCGAGCCCTGGCTGCCGGTCGATGCGCGACATCTGCCGCTGGCGGTCGCGGTGCAGGAGACTGATCCGCAGTCGACCCTGGCCCTGACCCGGCGGCTGGTGGCCCTGCGCCGGAGTCGGCCGGCCCTGCAGACCGGGGCCCTGCGGATGATCACCGACGCCCCCGACGTCCTGGTCGCCTTCGAACGCGGGACAGGCGAGGACCGGCTGCTGTGCGTCTTCAATCCCACCGGCATGGCTGTCGACTGGGTTCCGGGCCCGGGTTGGACGACGATCGAGTCCGTCAATGATGACAGCGGTCCGGTCCTGGGCCCCTATGCCGCACGAATTCTGTCGCGTGAGGGGTCGACTTCCCCTGCGTGATCACAGGATGTTACGGCCGAGCCCCTGATGTGTCGCCGCATCGCCGTCGGAGACGCTGCTGATGACCGCTTTTGAAACCCGTGCCGACCTGGAAGTCGCGCCTGAATTGATCGCCCTGATCGAGGACGAGGTCCTCCCCGGGCTGGATCTGCCCGCCGATGCCTTCTGGACCGGGGTCGCCGCGATCTTCGCCCGTTTCGTCCCCGAGAACCGCCGGCTGCTGACGGCGCGTCAGGACCTTCAGGCCCGGATCGACGACTGGCACCGGGCGCGCGCCAGCCAGCCCCATGAGGCCGCTGCTACCGAGACCTTCCTGCGCGAGATCGGCTATCTGGTGGCGGAACCCGCGCCCTTCACCATCGCCACCGCCCGGGTCGATGACGAGATTGCCCGCATGGCCGGACCGCAGCTGGTGGTGCCGGTGCTGAACGCCCGCTTCCTGCTGAACGCCGCCAATGCCCGCTGGGGCAGCCTGTATGACGCCCTGTACGGCACCGATGCCCTGGGCGACCGACCACAGCCGGGTCCCTATGACCCGGCGCGTGGCGCGCGGGTGGTGGCCCGGGCCCGGACCTTCCTCGACGAGGTCGTGCCGCTGGCGGTCGGGTCGCATGCGGACGTCGCCGGCTGGCGCGTGATTGAAGGTGTCCTGTCCCCGGCCCTGGCCCGGGCCGAACAGTTCGTCGGCTATGCCGGCGCGGCCGATGCCCCGACCGCCGTCCTGCTGCGCCACAACGGCCTGCATATCGAACTGATCATCGACCGGGGCCATGCGATCGGCGCGACCGATTCGGCCGGAATGGCCGATGTGGTGCTGGAATCGGCCTTGTCGACCATCGTCGATCTGGAGGACTCGATCGCGGCGGTGGATGCAGCAGACAAGGTCGCCGCCTATCGCAACTGGCTGGGCCTGATGACCGGCGAGCTGTCGGCCCGGTTCGACAAGGGCGGCTCCAGCCTGACCCGGACGCTTGAGCCCGATCGGGAGTTCACCGCGCCGGACGGGTCGTCCCTGACCCTGCCGGGGCGTGCCCTGCTGTTCGTGCGCAACGTCGGTCATCTGATGACCACCCCGGCCGTGCGGCTGGCGGACGGGACAGACGCTCCCGAGGGCATCCTCGACGCCATCATGACCAGCCTGATCGCCCTGTACGACATCCGGGGTCTGGGCCGGTTCCGCAACAGCCGCGCCGGTTCGGTCTATATCGTCAAACCCAAGATGCACGGGCCGGAGGAATGCGCCTTCACCGACCGGCTGTTCGACGCGGTCGAGGACCTGCTGGGTCTGACGCGGCACACGATCAAGGTCGGGGTCATGGACGAGGAACGCCGCACCTCGGCCAATCTGGCCGCCTGTATCCATGCGGTGAAGGGCCGGATCGCCTTCATCAACACCGGCTTCCTCGACCGCACCGGCGACGAGATCCACACGGCCATGCAGGCCGGTCCGGTGGTGCGCAAGGCGGCGATGAAGACCAGCGCCTGGATCACGGCCTATGAGGCGCGCAACGTCGCCATCGGCCTGGCCTGCGGCCTGTCCGGCCGGGCCCAGATCGGCAAGGGCATGTGGGCCGCGCCCGACCGTATGGCCGAGATGCTGGACCAGAAGATCGGTCATCCGATGACCGGGGCCAACACCGCCTGGACCCCGTCACCGACGGCGGCGACCCTGCATGCGCTGCATTATCATGCGGTCGACGTCTTCGCCCGTCAGGCCGAGGTGGCGCGAGGTCCCGTGCCCGGCCTTGCCGACCTGTTGACCCCGCCCCTGGCCGCCGGTGCCAACTGGTCGGACCAGGACATCACCGACGAGCTGGACAACAACGCCCAGGGCATCCTCGGCTATGTGGTGCGCTGGATCGATCAGGGCGTCGGCTGTTCCAAGGTGCCCGACATCCACGACGTGGGTCTGATGGAGGATCGCGCCACCCTGCGCATCTCGTCCCAGCACATGACCAACTGGCTGCTGCACGGGGTCTGCACCGCCGAACAGGTCGAGGCGGCGCTGCGGCGGATGGCGGCCCGGGTCGATGCCCAGAACGCCGGCGATCCGCTGTACCGGCCGATGGCGCCGGATCCGGACAACAGTCTCGCCTTTCAGGCTGCCCGCGCCCTGGTGTTCGAGGGGGTCAGCCAGCCCAGCGGCTATACCGAACCGCTGCTGCACGGCTTCCGCACCCGGGCCAAGATGCAGAGCTGAGGCCTCGACCGCCGCCTACTGTTCGCTGCCCGAGCGCCACAGGTTGTTGATCAGCGGCTCGACCAGATAGCCCAGGGCCGTACGCTTGCGCAGCAGCACCACGACCTCGACCGGGCTGCCGGGGCGGATGGTGCGGCCCAGTCGACCCAGCCGGTCCAGTTCGGCGGGGGGGACCACGATCTCGGCCCGGAAATAGCGGTTGCCACTGGTATCATCGGTGAAGCTGTCGCCCGAGATGCGCGTCACCCGTCCATGCACGATCGGTGGATTGCCCTCGCGCAGGCCGGGGAATTTGACCTCGGTCTCCTGGCCGATCTTCAGATTGTCGACGTCGGTCGGGCTGACCCGGGCGACGATGATCTGCGAGGCGTCGGCGGGGACGATATCCATAAGGGTCTGGCCCGGCTGGATCACACCGCCCGGCGTGAAGATGGTCAAACCCATGACCTGGCCCGAGACCGGGGCGCGGATCTGGTTGCGAGCGATCTGGGCGCGGAATTCGGCCAGCCGCGGCCGCAGGTCATTCAGCTGCACCTCGATGGTGCGCAGTTGTTCGGCCACATCCTCATTCAGGCCAGTCGAGACTGACAGCATCTGCAGCCGGGTCTCTCCGATCTGCTCGCGGGCCCGCGCCACCTGGGCCCGCAGCGAGCCCAGATCCCCGTCCAGCGCCGCTTCGGTGCGTTCCAGCGCCCGCACCCGGGTCATGGGTGCATAACCCTGTGCCGCCAAGGCACGGATGCCCTCCAGCTCTTCTTCGATCAATCGCCGTTGCTCGATGTTGGATTCGATCTGGCGCTGCAGGCCCGCCATCTGCTGATTGAGCTGCTCGATCCGCTGCTGCAGTACGCCGCTCTCGGTCGAGCGGCCGCTGCGGCGGGCCCCGAACTGCAGCCGTTGCAATCGCAGGGCCTCTCCGGCCAGGGCCTGGTCGGCCGGCGGCAGGTCGGCGAATTCGGACGGTGTGGCAATCGACCGCGACCGGTCGCGCTCGGCGATCAGACGGGCCCGCTGGGCCAGCAGGGCCAGGACCTGACCGGTCAGGCCGCGCTCATTGGCGACCAGCTCGCCGCTCGAGACCTCGACCAGCACCTGACCCTGACGCACGGTGTCGCCTTCGGCCACATGCAGGGCACTGACCACCCCGCCTTCGCGATGCTGGACGGCCTGGCGGTTGCCCGAGACGGCGACCTGACCCTGGGCATAGGCCCCGGCGTCCAGCGGTGCGAACGCCGCCCAGCCCAGGAAGAGCACGAAGAAGGCGGCGATGATGACGCCACCGATCATCAGTTCGAGACGCGGCGTATCGGGAACCGGCGTGGGGGTTACGGGCGGCGGCGCGGCGACGATCTCCAGCGGCGGGACGGCGGGTTCGGTCATCGTCCGGCCTCCGCAGGCGTGCGGGTTCCACGCATGGTCTCCAGCACCTCCTCGCGCGGTCCTTCCAGCTGCACCGCGCCGTCACGCAGCATCAGCAACCGGTCGACCCGGGCCAGCACCCCGGCACGATGGGCGATGATGACCACGGCGGCACCGCGCGCGGCGGCGGCGAGAACGGCGGCCATCAGGGCTGACTCCCCTTCCTGGTCGAGGTTGGAATTGGGCTCGTCCAGCACCAGCAGTACCGGGTCGCCATACAGGGCGCGCGCCAGGGCCACGCGCTGGGCCTGACCGGCCGACAGGCCATGGCCGAAGGGGCCCAGCACCGTGTCGTAGCCGTGCGGCAACCGCAGGATCATCTCATGTGCCCCGGCGGCGACGGCGGCGGCGACGGCTCCGGCATCGATCGCTTCGGTCCTGGTTCCGGATGCGGCGGCGAAGCGCGAGATATTGTCCTTGATGGTCCCGGCGAACAGGCTGGGCACCTGTGGCAGGTAGCCGATGTGACGCGCCAGCTCGTCGCCATCGCGAGCGTCGTATTCGGCCCCGTCCAGACGCACCGTCCCCGCCGTCGGGGTCAGGGCACCGGCGATGACCCGCGCCAGGGTGGTCTTGCCCGAGCCACTGGCTCCGACCACGCCCAGGGTCTGGCCGGGAGCCAGTTTGAACGAGGCCGCGCGCAGCTGCGGGGCCTCGGTATCGGGAAAGCGCACGGTGATGCCCTCGACCGACAGGGCCCCGGCCGGCGCGGGCAGGGCCGTGCGGGGCTGATCCCGCGCGGCGGTGCCGACGAACAGGTCATTGAGGTTCTTCCAGCTGGCGCGGGCCTGGATCAGACCGGGCCAGGCCCCGACCATCAGCTCGACCGGGGCCACCGCGCGGCTCAACAGCACCGAGGCGGCGATGATCGACCCGGTGGAGATCTGCCCCCGGACGGCCAGGAAGGCGGCCAGGCCCAGCGCCAGGGACTGCAGGGTCAGACGCAGGAATTTGATCAGGCCGGAATACCGCCCGCCCGAGAACTGGGCGTCGGCATGCTGGCCCGTGGCCTCACGGCGCTGTTCGATCTGACGGTTGATGCTGGCCTGGCGCATGCCGAGGGCGCGCACTACCTCGGTCTGGCCGGCGATGTTCTCCTGGGCGGCATAGGCGGCGTTGGTCGACTGGATCGCCCGGTTCAGACGCGGGCGGCTGTCGCGCTCGTTAAGCCAGGCCAGACCGAACAGCAGGATGCCGCCGACCAGGGTCAGGGCCCCCAACGCCGGGTGCAGCAGGAAACAGGCTCCCAGATAGATCGGCGTCCACGGCGCATCCAGCACGGCCAGCATGCCCGGCCCGCCCAGCACACCGCGGACATTGTCGAATTCGCGCAGGGCCTGGGTGTTGGGGGCCTTGGTCTGCAGGTCGACCACCCGGGCCAGCACCCGACCCGCCAGCAGTCGGTCGAGCCGCAGGCCGGCCCGCAACAACAGTCGCGTCCGCAGCCAGTCCAGCCCCGCCAGAGTGGCCAGGGCGAACACGGCGGCCACCGTGACCAGCACCAGGGTCGTCAGGCCACCGGTCGGGACCACCCGGTCATAGATCTGCAGCATGTACAGGGTCGGGGTCAGGTAGAGCAGATTGACCAGGGCGCTGAAGATCGCCGCCCAGACGAAATGGGTGCGGCAGGCGACAAGCGCCTCGGCGAGAGGTTCGGTACCCGGGCGGCTGGGAAGCAGGTTCTTGAACACGCGGCGTTTCTGGCGACTTCTGCACGGCGGACAGGGGGCTACTGTATCGTCATGATGCGCCGCGAGATAGGCGATTCTGGGGAGGTCCGGTGTCCGGAACCGTGCCGGCTGTTGTGCAGACCGTGTCCGGCGACGCTTGAGATTCCGGCTGCGACGGCGTCGTATGGCGCGGGGCGAAGCGGAGAGATCGATGATCAGCCTTCCGATGCCGGTTGCGGCCGCGCTCCTGTCGCTTGCCATCGCGGTGCCCGCCGGGGCCTGTCAGTCCAGAGAGGCGGCCATGCCGAAGTCCAGCCAGGTCGTCGGGGTCGAGGACGTGATCGGATACTGGCGCATCCAGCCCGTCGACGGCGACGCGACCGGGGACTGTCTGATCGCCCTGCAGCGTCGCCCCCTCGGCGACGGTCACGGAATTCATCTGGAACGCTGCGACCTCAAGGCCACCGCGGGCGCGGTGCGGTGGCGTGAAGTGACCGGTGGATTCGCGCTCGTCGATGCAGCGGGCGCGGTGCTGATGCGCTTCTCGCAGGACACCGTGGACCAGTGGACGGGCACTGATCCGTCGGGACATCGATACCGGCTGTCGCGGGCTGCCGAGAACTGAATTTCAGCCCTCAGGTTGAACCTTTCCCAGCTGTAACTTGCCCCTGCGGTTCTTACGCGGGAGGGTGCCGCTCGATTTTCGGGGGGACGACATGCTGACCATCAAGAACCTGACGCACGTTTACGGCAACGGAACGCGCGCCCTGGATGATGTCAGCCTGACTGTACCCAAGGGCATGTTCGGCCTGCTGGGTCCGAACGGAGCCGGCAAATCGACCCTGATGCGGTCGATCGCCACCCTGCAGACCCCGACCTCGGGCACCATCCAGTTCGGCGACATCGATGTGATCAGCGCGCCGGACAAGTTGCGGCGGGTGCTGGGCTATCTTCCCCAGGATTTCGGCGTCTATCCGCGGGTGTCGTGCTACGACATGCTGAACCATATGGCGGTGCTGAAGGGCATCGCCGACGGCCACGAGCGCAAGGCGACCATCGAGTCCCTGCTGAACCAGACCAATCTGTGGTCGGTGCGCAAGAAGGCCCTGGCCGGATTCTCGGGCGGCATGCGGCAGCGCTTCGGTATCGCCCAGGCCCTGATCGGCAATCCTGAATTGATCATCGTCGACGAGCCGACCGCCGGTCTGGATCCGGAAGAGCGCAACCGTTTCCTCAACCTGCTGGCCGAGATCGGCGAGAATGTCGTCATCATCCTGTCGACCCATATCGTCGAGGACGTTTCAGACCTGTGCCCGCGCATGGCTGTGCTGGCCGGCGGCAAAATCCAGCTGCAGGGGGCTCCGGTCGAGTTGATGCAGAGTCTCGACGGCCGGGTCTGGCGCAAGCTGATCGCCAGGGATGCGCTGGAGGATCACAAGGCCCGCTACAACGTCATCGCGACCCGGTTGTTCACCGGCAAGACCGTGATTCACGTGCTGTCCGATACAGCGCCCGGCGACGGGTTCGAGCCGGTCCCGGGCGGGCTGGAAGACGTCTATATGGCGTCGGTCAACACCGCGCGTCTCGCAGCCTGAGGCCCGGCGCATGTTTGCAAAGATCGCCGCCTTCGAATTCCGCTACCAGCTGCGTCAGCCCGCCTTCTGGGTCATCGCCATTGTCTTCGGCCTGCTGGCCTTCGGCGCAGTGGCCAGCGAAAACATCAGTCTCGGCGGCGGGGGCAATATTCACAAGAACGCGCCCTATGCCCTGGCCCAGGCCCATCTGATCTTCACCATTTTCTTCATGCTGGCCGCGACGGCGATCGTGGCCAATGTGGTGGCGCGCGACACCTCGACCGGCTTTGGGCCCCTGATCCAGGCCACCCGTGTGTCCAAATTCGACTATCTCTACGGGCGGTTCCTGGGGGCATTCGCCGCCGTGGCCCTGTGTTTCACCAGCGTCGGACTGGGCAATCTGCTCGGTACCCTGATGCCGTGGGTGGATCCGGAAACCCTCGGGGCCTTCCGACCGGGCGATTACGTCTATGCCTATGTGGTGCTGGCCCTGCCGGGGCTGCTGCTGACCTCGGCCCTGTTCTTCGCCCTGGCGACGGTGACCCGGTCAATGATGGCCACCTATGTCGGGGTCGTCGCTGTCTTCATCCTGTATCTGGCCTCCGACGCGGTCTCCAGTGTGAAGCCGGAACTGCGCGACGTCATGGCCTGGGCCGAACCGTTCGGCGCTCAGGCTTACGGGCTGGTGACCCAGTACTGGACCGCCGCCGAGAAGAACGCGTTGAACGCCCCGCTGGAGGGGGTGCTTCTGTACAGCCGGCTGATATGGTCCGGTGTCGCGCTCCTGGTCCTGGCGGCCGCCTATTGGCTGTACCGGCCGTCGATTCGCGGGGCCAAGGCCGGCAAGGCCGACAAACTGCGGGCCCTCGTCGAGACGGAAAGCCTGGCCGACCATCCGACCGGCCGGTTGCCGACCCCAACCTATGGTTTCCGCAGCGGGCTGACCCAGTTACTGTCGCGGACCGCGTTTGAAATGGCGCTGATCTTCCGCAGCCCTGCCTATCTGGTGCTGGTTGTGCTGGCCCTGGCCCTGGGGGTGATCACCCTGCTGTTCACGGGCGAGATGTTCGGCACGCCGGTCCTGCTGGTGACGCGGGTGGTGATCACGGCCCTGACCGGGGCCTTTGGCCTGATCTCGGTCATCGTCGCCATCTACTACTCCGGTGAACTGGTCTGGCGTGATCGCGACCGCAAGGTTCATGAGATCATCGACGCGACCTCGACGCCGGACTGGACCTTTTTGATCCCCAAGGCCCTGGCCCTGACCCTGGTCCTGATCTCGACCCTTCTGATCGGCGTGCTCGCCGGTATCGTGGTCCAGACCCTCAAGGGCTACACCGACTATGAGTTCGGCAAATACCTGTTCTGGTACGTCTGGCCGGGGACCGTCGGCTTTACGCTGCTGGCCGTTCTGGCCATCTTCGTTCAGGCTCTTTCGCCCAACAAATTCGTCGGTTGGGCCATCATGGTGGTCTATCTGATTTCGACCATGGTGCTGGGTAATCTCGGCTTCGACCACATGCTGTATCGTTATGGCGACGGGGTGACCGTGCTCCTGTCGGACATGAACGGCACCGGAGATTTCGCCGGCTTCGCCGCCTGGGGCAATGCCTACTGGTCCGCCTTCGCCGTGGTGCTGATGGTCATCACCTACGGCCTGTGGCGGCGGGGAACCGAGACTCGGTTGTGGCCGCGCCTGCGGCGGTTGCCGCGACGACTGGCCGGGCCTGCGGGTCTGATCGGCGGCGGGGCCCTGGCGGCGTTCGCCGGCCTCGGGGCCTTCATCTTCATCAACACCAATGTCTGGAACGACTACAAGTCGCAGGACGCGCAAGAGCTCGAACTGGTCAATTACGAAAAGACCCTGCTCGGGTTCGAGGACACGCCGCAGCCGGCGGTGACCGACGTCAAGCTGGTGTTGGACCTTCACCCGCATACCCCGCGGCTGGTCACGCACGGCACCTATGTGATCGAGAACCAGACCGACGCGCCGCTGAGCGAAATTCATCTACGCTGGACCGAGGAACTCGAGATGGTCCGGCTGGACGTCCAGGGCGCGACGCCCAACCGGGACTGGCCGGAATTCGAGTACCGCATCTATCGCTTCGCCATCCCGATGCAGCCGGGCGAGAAACGCACCGTCACCTTCGAGACCGTGATGGAACAGAAGGGCTTCCTCAACAGCGGCAACACCACCCGGCTGGTCGACAACGGCACCTTCGCCGTCAATCGCCAGTTCGCGCCGTCCATCGGCATGGATCGTGGCAGCCTGCTGCAGGACCGGGCCAAGCGACGCAAACACGGTCTGCCGGCCGAGCTGCGTATGCCGAAGCTGGAAGACACTTCGGCCCAGGCGAAGAACTATATCGGGGCGGACTGGGTCAATGCCGACATCACGGTGACGACCGACGCCGACCAGACGCCCGTGGCCCCGGGTTATCGGGTGTCAGACGTGACCAACGGCGACCGCCGCACGGCGCGCTTCGTCACCGAGTCTCCGATCCTGATGTTCTTCTCGGTGCAATCGGCCCGCTACGAGGTCACCCGCAAGGTGCACAACGGGGTGAATTTCGAAATCTATCATGACCCGCAACATGACCGGAACGTCCCGAGAATGCTGACGGCGCTGGAGAATTCGCTCGACTATTTCCAGGCCAATTTCAGTCCCTATCAGTTCCGTCAGGCCCGGATCGTGGAGTTCCCGGACTACGCTGGCTTCGCCCAGTCCTTTCCGAACACCTTTGCCTGGAGCGAAGGTCTCGGCTTCATCGCCGACCTCTCGGACCCGACCAAGGTCGACTACGTGACCTATGTCGGGGCCCACGAATTCGCGCACCAATGGTGGGCGCATCAGGTGATCGGATCAGCCCAGCAGGGCTCGACCCTCCTGTCTGAAACCCTGGCCCAGTATTCGGCCCTGATGGTGATGGAGAAGATGTACGGCCCGGATCAGATCCGGAAATTCCTCAAGTTCGAACTGGATCGCTATCTGCGCTCGCGCGGCACCGAGCGGCTGGAGGAGCTGCCGCTGATGCGGGTCGAGAACCAGCAGTACATTCACTACCGGAAGGGCGGAATGGTCATGTATCTGCTGCGCGACCAGATCGGCGAGGCGGCCGTGAACCGGGCTCTGCGCAGATTGATCGACCAGTACGCCTTCAAGTCGGCCCCCTACCCGCGGTCGCTGGATCTGGTGGCGGCACTGCGCGCCGAGGCCCCCGCTGACAAACAGGACCTGATCACCGACCTGTTCGAGAAGATCACCCTCTATGACCTCAAGACCACGGCCTTCACGGCAACGGAACGGCCCGACGGTCGCTGGGACGTGACCCTGACGGTGGAGGCGCGCAAGCTCTACGCAGACGGTCAGGGCGAGGAGACCGCCGCCCCGCTCAACGAAAGCATCGACATCGGGATGTTTTCGGCCGAGCCGGGCAAGGCCGGCTTTGACAGCAGCAAGGTGGTGCTGATGCAGCGCCGCTTCGTGCGCAGCGGCGTCCAGACCTTCCGGTTCGTAACGGCGACCAGGCCGACCTTCGGCGGGGTGGATCCTTACAATCGCTGGATCGACCGCGACTCCGGGGACAACGTGCGGCCGGTCGACAGCTAGGATCGGTCGGGGTTCAGGGGATCAGCGGCTGGTCGGAGGCCCGTTTGGCGGCGATTTCCTGATTGCCGCCCTTGAGGGCGTGCGACATGGCCCGGCCCTAGCGGGTGCCGAACAACCTGTCGCCCGCATCGCCCAGTCCGGGCACGATATAGCCGTGTTCATTCAGCCGCTCATCGACGGCGGCGGCCCAGATCGGCACGTCCGGGTGATAGGCGCGCAAACGCTCCAGGCCCTCCGGTGAGGCCACGAGACAGACGAAGCGTAGATTGGTCACGCCCCGCTCCTTGAGCCGGTCGATGGCGGCGACCGCCGTATTGCCGGTGGCCAGCATCGGGTCGATCACCACGCACAGGCGGTCGGCCACGTCATCGGGCGCACGGAAATAGTATTCGACGGCATCGAGGGTCTCGGGCTCGCGGTACAGGCCGACATGGCCGACCCGGGCCGAGGGCACCAGGTCCAGCATCCCCTCGACCAGCCCGAGCCCGGCGCGCAGGATCGGCACGAAGACCAGCTTCTTGCCGGCGATACGTTGACCGCTGGTCGGGCCGACCGGTGTCTCGACCGGGTAGTCCTCCAGCGGCAGATCGTGGGTGACCTCGTAGCAGAGCAGGGTCGAGATCTCGCGCAGAAGCTGGCGAAAGCGCGTGGTCGAGGTGTCCTTGATCCGCATGATCGACAGCTTGTGGCGCACCAGCGGATGGGTGACGACGGTGACGCCGTCCATCGAAAATCCGGTCATCAGAATACAGTCCCGTCAGAGAGAATGATCAGGGGCGGTCCGCCGCCCTCGCGTCGCTCGGCCGCCACGCGTCGTCCGGTCGCCCAGGTCCCGCCCTCCAGCACACTGGCCAGCGGCATCTGTTCGGCGGTGACGCCCAGCTCGGCCCGCACCAGCGGCGCGACCCTGTCCAGCAGGGCCACCGTCATGGCGCGCCAGCCGACCACCAGCGGGTCGGACACCGGCCACGGCTTGTCGGCGTCGGTGGGGTCCTTCAGTGTCAGCACGCCCAGGTCCATGAACAAACCACCGTTGCGGTATTCGGCCAGACCGGTCAGCCCGTCGAGGTCGGTGACTTCGACTCCCGCCGTCTGCAATGGTTCGACCAGCGAATAGCTGAGCCACTGAGACAGCTTGTGAATCGGCACCAGGCCGTCGGTGGCGTCATCGCGCTGCATCGCCGGGTGTCGCCAGCAATCCCCCAGATCGACCCCGCCCAGGGTCAGCCGGTCGCGCCAGATCGGCCCCAGGGCCTGCAGCAGCACCTCGAGAATGGCGGCGGCGGGCAGGCGGTCGGACGCGTCGGCGCGATCGACCATGGCGTCGAACAGCCCGCCCGGACGGGGTTCGTCCTCCAGGGCGAACAGGTCCGGCTCGGCCAGACAGGCCTGACCCAGACGCCGCAGCAGGGCCGCGCGTCCTTCCAGCCCGACCAGCGGGTTCTTCGCGGTGACCTGGAAACCCCGAGCCAGATCGTCCGCCGTCAGCATGGTCAGGGCCACCGCATCGACCCGCCAGGGATCGTCCTCGGTGACGGAGAAGGCCCCGGCCTCGAACATCCGCAGCGAGGCGATGGCCAGCCCCTCGGAGCGGGTCAGGGTGCGGCCGGTCCGCTTGTCGGTATAGGCCCAGCCGGGTCCGGAGCCGGCGTCCAGCAGCACCGAGACAATGGCGAGGTCGAACTCGGTCCGCGCCCGGGACGCCGGGTCCAGCCAGTCGCGGGCCTCTGCGACCGGCCCCCACAGGTCGACGCCGTCGATGCTGAAATGGCGCCAACGGGCGTGGAAGGGCACGTCCAGGCTCGGATACTGGTCGCGGATCACCGCGGCGACGGCTGTGGCCACCGCGGGCAGGCGATCCAGATCGACGCGCCAGTGCTCCAGACCGCCGGCGACACCGATGGCCAGAATCTCATGGGCCCGGTCGCGGACGGCGGCGGGGGTCAGCAGGCCGTGTGCCTGCCCCGTTTCAGAACTGCTCAAGATCGCGGCCCACCACACGGGTCAGGTCGTCGGCCGACGGCGGCGCGTCGGGGGTGAAATAACCGGCCGCCTTCTTGGCCTCCATCTCGACCGAGGCGTCCGGCGGGATCAGATGGTCAGGGATCGGCACACGCTCGCCGATCTCGATGCCCGAGCCGGTCAGGGCGTTGTATTTCATGTCCGACATCGACACGAACCGGTCGATGCGGGTGATACCCAGCCATTGCAATATGTCCGGCATCAGCTGCTGGAAGCGGGCGTCCTGGACCCCGGCGACGCATTCGGTGCGCTCGAAATAGGTGGCGGCCTGGTCGCCGCCCGGCTGGCGCTTGCGGGCGTTGTAGACGAGAAATTTGGTCACTTCCCCGAGGGCCCGGCCCTCCTTGCGATTATAGACGATCAGACCCGCCCCGCCCGCCTGGGCCTCGCGCACGCACTCCTCGATACCGTGGGTCAGATAGGGGCGACAGGTGCAGATGTCCGAGCCGAACACGTCCGAGCCGTTGCACTCGTCATGGACGCGGCAGGTCAGGCGGCGATGCGGGTCGGCGATCGCCTCGGGGTCGCCGAAGATATACAGGGTGATGCCCCCGATCGGCGGCAGGAACACCTTGATGTCGGGCCGGGTGACCAGGTCGGCGTACATGCCGCCGGTCTGTTCAAACAGGGTGCGGCGCAGGGCCGTCTCGCTGACGCCGAAGCGTTCGGCGATGCCGGGCAGGTACCAGACCGGATCAATGGCCGCCTTGGTCACGGCCACGTCGCCGGTCTCGAACACGATCTTGCCGTCGACCTTCAGACGACCCGCGGCGATGGCTTCGCCGATCTCGCCCAGCTGCAGCCGGGCCCGGGTCACGGCGATGGTCGGGCGGATATCGACGCCGTCGGCGATCTCCGGCGCGAAGGCCTCGGCGACCAGATGCCCCCAGGGGTCGAGCGAGACGATTTTGCCCGGGTCCTGCCACTGCGGGAACGGTCCCATGACATTGGTCGGGGCGGTATTGGTCAGGTCCGGCCGGTTGTTTGCGGTCATCGCCCCGGACGACACGGCCAGGGCGCGATAGACTGAATAGGCTCCGCCGTGCGCACCAATGGCATTGCGATCACTGCCCGAGTTGACGGTGCCGACCACCGGTCCACGCTCGCGCGCCGTGGCGGCCCCCCAGGCGATCGGAAACCGCGACTCCGTCCCGGCACCGGGATGGGAGTTGAGCCGGATATGGCCGGATCGATTGGTGGTCATCAAACATGCCTCATGTCCCGACCGAAGGTCTGTTCGGTACCGGACCCGCCACGTGACAACCGGATTCAACATCTGTCCAGCGACTTTTCAGCATGATCTGAACATTCAGATCGCTCGCCTTGTTCGTCACCGCCCTTGCTGGTTGCTCAAGCTTGTTCGCCGGTCCGGGGGCTGATGATGCTGATTGTGCGGTTGAGATGACGACATCGGGCTGACAGCAGACCGGCACACGCCCGGCGGCATCGGCCCGGGGGCGCTTAATGGGTGTTGTAGAAGTCGCGATACCAGTCGACGAAATGGCCGACGCCGGTATCGATCGACGTTGACGGCGCATAGCCGAGTGCGGCGCGGGTCTCGGTGATGTCCGCCTCGGTGCGGATCATCTCGCCGTCCTGGGCGGGCATCAGGTTGATCTGCGCCTTTCGGCCCAATTTCTCTTCCAGCACCTCGATATAGCGATGCAATTTCTCGCGGCGACCGGCACCGAGGTTGAGCAGCCGCCACGGGGCGACGCCGCTGGTCGAGGGATCCGGGCGGGCGGCGTCCCAGTCCGGGTCAATGGCCGCCGGTGAATCGAGCGCTGAAACAACCCCGTCGACGATGTCATCGATATAGGTGAAATCCCGCTCCATCCGGCCTTCGCCATAGACGTCGATGGGTTGTCCCTCGAGGATGGCGCGGGTGAATTTGAACAGGGCCATGTCCGGGCGGCCCCACGGGCCATAGACGGTAAAGAAACGCAGTCCCGTACAGGGCAGGCCGAAGACATGGGCAAAGGCGTGGGCCATGCCTTCATTGGCGATCTTGGTCGCAGAATAGACATTCAGCGGGTGGGCCACGCCCTGTTTGACCGAGAAGGGCAGGGCCGCGTTGGCCCCGAAGGCCGAGCTGGTCGAGGCGAAGACCAGATGTTTGACCCCGACCTCGCGACATCCCTGAAGCACGGTCAGGAAGCCGACGATGTTGGAGTCGATATAGGTTTCGGGGTTTTCAACGCTGTAGCGAATGCCTGCCTGGGCCCCGACATGGATGACCCGGTCTGGCCGGTGTTGCGCGAACAGGGCGGCCATCCCCTCGCGGTCGGCGAGGTCGAGATGATGGTGCCGGTAGTTCGGATGAGCCTTCAGTCGGGTCAGCCGGGCTTCTTTCAGGGTCACGTCATAATAGGGGTTCATATTGTCCAGCCCGACGACGGTCTCGCCCCGGTTCAGCAGACGCTGCGCGGTATGAAAGCCGATGAAGCCGGCGGAACCGGTGACGAGGACGGGACTGGACATTCGAAACCGGGGCCTTGCGACAGGAAGGGCGCGATGAGCGCCCTGTAGCCTTGGATAGCCCCGCCGGTCGAAAGACGCCACATTGATCGGTCCGGCCCGGGGAGGATTTTCTTCCGGTCGAGGCTGCGTCCGTCGGTGGTTGACTGCTATCCTCCACCAAGGGGCCAGTTGTGAGGGTACATATCGATTGTGATGCGATTTCTGCCCTGTTTGTTGGTTGCTCTATTGGTCAGTTATTGGTCAGTTCGCCCGCAACGGCGGCGATCACCATTCACGCTCATGGCGGAAACCCGCTTCGGGGCGGGGGCTCTATTTTCCGCATACCTGTGTCACCTTGACCGCTACCGCGGCGTTCAACCCGGAGGTTGCGACCGTGCCCGCCGTCATGACTGATGCGGCCGAAGGCGCGGCGTCACGTCCGGCAGCAACCCTCGCGGCTGAAAGGCAACCTTAACCATGTTCGGACGATCCTGATTTCCATGACATACCAAAGGGTCCGGGCATGAGCGCGCCGCCGATCATGCCCGCCGTGGAGCACAGCCCGCCCACCCTGGACAGCCTGGTTGGCGACGCGGCTTCGCCCGAGGCCATTTCCCGGCTGACCCGGGCGTCGCGCCCTCCGCTGCGCAGTAACCCCAAACGCGCGGGAAAGTCTGCGACCCAGGCCAGTTCCCTGGCCATGCTTCGCTCGGCGCTGAAGGCGATCGGGGACGGAGACTACGCTGAAGGTACGCGGCTGACGCTGAAGGCGCTCGAAAAGGACGAGAAAAATGGCCTGGCCTGGCACATTCTGGCTGTCGCCCAGGAAAAGACGGGCAATCTGGCCGAGGCCTTCTCCGCCTATGAGGCGGCCGTGCGTCTGCTGGATGACGACACTTCGGTCGCCTTTGATCTGGGACGGCTGGCGCACCGGCTCGGCTATCTGGAGATCGCTGAAAAGCTGCTGTCCCGGTTCCTGTCGCGGAACCCGGGCAACGTCGAGGCGTCCAACAACCTCGCCTGCGCCCTGCGCGACCAGAACCGTTCCGATGAGGCCATCGATGTCTTGCGGAATCTGATTGCCGTCTGTCCGGAAGAGGCGGTTCTGTGGAATTCGCTCGGCACGGTATTGAGCGAACGGGGCGACGCGGCCCAGTCCGTGCCCTTTTATGACGAGGCCCTGCGGCTCGATGCCGGCTTCTACAAGGCCCGCTACAATCGCGCCAATGTGCGGATGCAACTGGGTGAGCCGGCGCTGGCGCTGGCGGACATCGATACCGCCCTGGTCGGGGTCAAGGACGCCAATGAGGTGGCGACGATGACGATGGCCAAGGCCCTGACCCAATTCATGGTCGGGGATTTGCGAAACGGCTTTGACAGCTATGAGGCCCGCTTCGACCCCGCCTTGCAGGATGCGGTGACCTTCCAGCCCCATGGGCGGCGCTGGACACTGGAAGACGACATCGAAGGCCGGGCGGTGCTGATCTACGGCGAGCAGGGGCTGGGCGACGAGGTCCTGTTCGCCAATGTGCTGGACGATGTGCAGGCGGCGATCGGCCCGAAAGGACGGATGATCCTGGCGGTTCAGGCCCGGCTGGTGCCCCTGTTCCAGCGCAGCTATCCGTCAGCCGACGTCGTCAAGCATCAGACCGGCCTGCATCTCGGTCGGTTGTTTCGTGCCGTTGAATTGCCGACGGCCACCCCGGAGGTCGATCTGTGGACACCGATCGGCAGCCTGTTCCGTCGCTTCAGGACCAGCGCTGACTCTTTCCCGGATAAACGGGCCTTTCTGACCCCGGACCCGGAACGCGTGGCCCACTGGCACCGGATGTTGTCCGGCCTCGGGCCGGGGCTGAAGGTCGGGGTTCTGTGGAAGAGCCTGAACATGAAAGGCGCGCGACTGCGCGCCTATTCGCCATTCGACCTGTGGCGACCTGTTCTGAGCGTGCCGGGGGCTCACTATGTGAATCTTCAGTATGGCGATGCGACGGCAGAGCTTGAGGCGGCCCGGGCGGCGGGACTGGAGATCTGGACGCCGCCGGGCATTGACCTGAAAGATGATCTCGATGACCTGGCCGCGCTCTGCACGGCCCTCGACATCGTCATGGGTCCCTCGACGGCGACCACCAATATCGCCGCGGCATGCGGGGCAAGGGTGATGATGATTTCCAACCCGGACGCCTGGACCGGATTCGGAACGGACCGGGCCCCCTGTTATCCGTCGCTGCAGGCTTTCCACGCCGACGGCATGGGTGAGTGGACCGGGGTTATGGCCAGGCTCGCCGAGGCCCTGAGCGGTGAGGTCGCGCGCGAACATGTCGGCTAGATCCTTCATCCCCTATGGGCGACATCATATCGATGCCGACGACGAGGCGGCGGTGCTGGCCGTACTGCGCTCGGCCTTTCTGACCCAGGGCCCGGCGACCAAGGCGTTCGAGGCCGACCTGGCCGCCTATGTCGGAGCCAAACACTGTGTTGCAGTCGCCAACGGCACGGCCGCGTTGCACATCTGTATGGCGGGACTCAAGCTCGGGGCCGGGGAGGGGATCACCAGCCCGAACACCTTTGTGGCGACCTCGAACGCTATGGCCTACGTCGGCCTGCACCCTGTGTTCGCCGACATCGACCCCGAGACGCTGAACCTGTCGCCGACGGCAACCCTGGCGGCCCTGACCCCGAACACCCGCCTTATCGCCCCGGTTCACTTCGCCGGCCTGCCCGCCGATATGCCGGCCTTCCAGGCCATGGCGGCGGACCGGGACATCAGGATCGTGGAGGATGCGGCGCACGCGATCGGTTCGGAATATTCCGGGGGCGGGCGCGTCGGCGACTGCCGTTACTCGGACGCCACCACCTTCTCCTTTCATCCGGTGAAGACGATCACCACCGGCGAGGGCGGCGCGATCACCACCAATGACCCCGTCCTGTACGAGCGGCTGCAGATGCTCCGGTCACACGGGATTACCCGTGAGCCGACCCTGATGACCGATAATCCGGGCACATGGTGGTATGAACAGCAGATGCTGGGCTTCAACTACCGCATGACCGAGATTCAGGCCGCCCTGGGATCAAGCCAGCTGCGAAAGCTGGAGCGGTTCATCGAACGGCGGCGCGAGATCTTCCTTCGCTATCGTCAGGCCTTCGCCGATCTGGACTGGTTGACGCTGCCACCGGCGACCGGGAACCGGAAGGTGGCCCAGCATCTGTTCGTCGCCCGCTTCGACCTTATGGCCATGGGCCGGACGCGACCTGAGGTGATGGCTGCGCTTCTGGAACAGGGCGTCGGTTCCCAGGTTCACTACATCCCCGTTCATCATCAGCCCTGGTACCGTCAGACCTGCGCAGTTGCGTCGGACTCCTGTCCCGAGACCGAACGGTATTATGAGCAGTGCCTCAGCCTGCCCCTGTATCCGGCCATGACCGATGAGGACGTTGAACGCGTGGTCGACGCCGTCAGGGGGCTGGCATGAGGCGTCTCGCCGTCATTCCGGCCCGGGGCGGCAGCAAGCGGCTCGAGGGAAAGAACATCCGCGATTTCGCCGGGCGGCCGATGCTGGCCTGGCCGGTTCAGGCCGCGCGCGCGAGCGATCTGTTCGACACCGTCATGGTTTCCACCGACGACACTGACATAGCCGAGGTGGCGCAGGCGGCGGGGGCCGAGATTCCCTTCATGCGCCGGGACGAAACCGCCAACGATCATGCCGGCCTGATGGACGTGCTGTGTGAGGTCGTGACCGACTTTCAGCAAAGAGGTCAGACCTTCGACGCCGTGTGCTGCATCATGGCGACGGCCGTGTTTGTTACCCCAGCCAGATTGTTGCAAGGGTACAAGTTGTTGGAATCCGGTAATTTTGACAGCGTCTTTCCCGTGGTTCGGTACGGATCACCGATCCAGCGGGCCCTTCGCCGCGATGCGACGGGGCGGACGGCCATGCTGACACCCGAACACTACAGCAGCCGGTCGCAGGATCTGGAGCCTGCCTTCCATGACGCCGGTCAGTTCTACTGGATGAGCAGCGCATCTTGCCTGAACCGAACGCCGGCCTACGGGGGCCGCGCCGGCAGCTTTGTCGTCGACGAAACCGAGGTGCAGGACATCGACACCATGACGGACTGGCGACTGGCCGAGATGAAGCACCGGCTGATGACGCAGTCCCCGGATCCGGACTGATGGCGAGCTTCGGCCGTCTGACCCTGTTTACGGAAGGTGGTCAGGGGCCGGGTCTGGGTCACGTCGCCCGCTGCACTGCCTATGCCCGACATTGGGCCGAGGCCGAGGGTGCGGTCATCTGGATTCTGGATGGCGACGCGCTCGCGGTGGCGATGGCCGGCGAGACTGGTGAGGTCCGCCAGGGCCGCTGGCAGGATGATCCCGACACCCTGCCGGATTGCCGGGATGGACTCGTGATCGTCGACTCCTATCAGGCCGGAGCCCCCGTGCTGGCGGCGATCGCCCGACAGGCCGGGGCCATCGTCTTCATCGACGATCTCCAGCGCCACATCTATCCGCGCGGGACCGTGGTCCATCCCGCGCCCGATCCGGCCCCGCTGCGACCGGACGGTGCCACATGGCTGACCGGTCCGGTCTGGCAACCACTGCGGCCAGGATTTGGAAACCTCAGTCGCCGCCCGGAGGTGCGACCGACGGTCGAGCGGATTCTGGTGACCATGGGCGGTGGCGATGTTCGTGCTCTGGGTGACGAGACTGCGCGGCTGGCTGCCGGGGAATATCCGGACGCGCGGATTGATCTGGTGCGGGGCGGTGCCGATGATGGACCGTCACCGCCGGGTGTGACGGTCCATCATCGCTTGTCCGACAGCGCCATGGCGGCCCTGATGCTCGAGGCCGATCTGGCCGTCAGTGCGGCGGGGACGACGACCTTCGAACTCGCCTGTTGCGGCGTGCCGACCATTCTGGTCGGCGTCGCCGACAATCAGCAGGCCAATCTTGACCATTGGCCGCCCCTGTGTGGTTTCGTCGACGCCGGACGCTGGGACGGCCCTGACCGGCAGGCGCGAATCCGCTCGGGCCTCAGGCGACTGGGCGATCCCGGCCTGCGCGCGGAAATCGCAACCCGCAGCGCCGCCCTTGTTGACGGGCAGGGGGTTCGGCGCTTGTTCGATTATCTGCAACAGGCCCAGGGACCGGATCCAGCATGACCGACGCGCCCCGCATGTCACGAACCCCGACCCTGCGTTTTCAGGACTGTCGGCTCCGTCCGCTCGCCGCCGCTGACAGCGACAGGCTGCTGGCCTGGCGCAATCAGGATCGCGTTCGGGCAAACATGTACAGCGACCATGTGATCGGTGCCGAGGAACATGCGCGCTGGCTGGCAGTAAGCCTTGTCAGCCCGGACGCCGTCTATTTGATCTATGAATACCAGGACCGGCCGCTGGGCTTCGTTTCGTTCACCGGGATCGACCGGCACAACGCTCGTTGCAGCTGGGCCTTCTATCTGGGCGAGGCCGACGCCCCGCGCGGATCGGGGGCGGCGATGGAGCTGCTGGCCCTGGACCGGGTCTTCGGCGACATCGGCATTGGCAAGCTGTGCTGCGAGGTCTTCGCCTTCAACGCGGCCGTCATCCGCCTGCACAAACGCTTCGGCTTCGTCGAGGAGGGTCGGCTTGTGCGCCATGCCCGCAAGGACGATCAATTGCAGGATGTCGTCCTGCTGGCCCGGTTCGGCGACAATTGGCCCGACGACCGTCCGGCCCTGATGAACACGGTATTCGAAGGCCCGCCCGCATGAGTTTCGCCTATCCTGACCGTGTCTTCATCGTCGCCGAACTGTCGGCCAACCACGGCGGGTCGCTGGACGTCTGCCTCGAGACCGTCCGTGCGGCGGCGGCGGCGGGCGCGGATGCGATCAAGGTCCAGACCTATACCGCCGACACCATCACTCTCGATTCCGACGCCGCCTGCTTCCGGATTAATGACGGTACCCTGTGGGACGGCACCACCCTGCATGCGTTGTACAGCGAGGCCGCCCTGCCGTGGGAATGGCATGCGCCGATCCAGGCCGAGGCCCACCGCAACGGTCTGGTCTTCTTCTCCTCGCCATTCGACTTTACGGCGGTGGACTTCCTCGCGGCGATGGACGTGCCGATCTACAAGATCGCCTCCTTCGAGATCGTCGACATTCCGCTGATCGAATATGCGGCGGCCAGGAGTCGGCCGATGATCATCTCGACGGGAATCGCCGGCCTAGCGGAGATCGAAGAGGCCGTAGCCGCCTGTCGTCGAGTCGGCAACGACGACATCACCCTGCTGACCTGCACCTCGGCCTATCCGGCTGACCCGGCGGACGCCAATCTGCTGACCCTGCCCCGGATGGCCGAACGGTTCGGCACCCGGATCGGCCTGTCGGATCACACCACCAGCGATGCCGTGGCGATCGTCGCCGTCGCGTTGGGCGCGCGGGTGGTCGAGAAACATTTCATTCTGGACCGGGCCCAGGGCGGCCCGGATGCCAGTTTCTCACTCACGCCCGATGAGTTCGCCGGGTTGGTCAGATCCCTGCGCGTGGCCGAGGCGGCGCTCGGGACTGTGCAGTTCGATCCGACGGGTCAGGCTGCGGTCAATCGCCGTTTCGGACGCTCCCTGTTCATCGCTGAGGATGTGAAGGCCGGCGACATCCTGACGCCGCAGAACCTGCGTTCCGTGCGGCCCGGCGACGGTCTGCACCCGCGCTATTATCACGAACTTCTGGGCCGGAAGGTGGTTCGTGACGCCGCCCGGGGGACCCCGATGGACTGGGGACTGCTGGAGGGTCAGGCCGTCAAATCGCCGCCTGATCGTTGAACGCGCGGGTTTCCTCGACGGTCAGAAAATGGGGATTGGTCGCAGAGTTGTACTCAAAGCCCGGCTCCACCAACGCCCCCTGTTCGCCCAGAACGTTGCGGCCGAAGTCGACATCCAGGCTGTGGAACCGGATCGTCGGGGCGATCACATAGTGATCGGCGAAATCATAGGTCAGGTGGGAATCGTCCGCCGGGCACATGGTCTCATGCAGTTTCTCACCGGGCCGCACGCCGACGACATGGGTGGCCATGCCGGGGGCCAGGGCCTCGGCCAGATCCATGATTCGCACGGAGGGGATCTTGGGTATGAAGATCTCTCCGCCATGCATGCGCTGAAAATTGGTCAGCACGAACTGAACGCCCTGATCCAGGGTGATCCAGAAGCGCGTCATGCGCGGATCGGTGATCGGCAGGGAGTCCGCGCCCTCGGCGATCAGTTTGCGAAAGAAGGGCAGGACCGAGCCGCGCGACCCGACCACATTGCCGTAGCGGACCACTGAAAATCGCGTGCGGTGACTGCCGGCCATGTTGTTGGCGGCGACGAACAGCTTGTCGGACACCAGCTTGGTCGCGCCGTACAGATTGATCGGACTGGCGGCCTTGTCGGTCGACAGGGCGATGACCCGGTCCACGTCATTGGCCAGGGCGGCGGCGATGACGTTTTCGGCTCCGTTGATGTTGGTGCGGATACATTCGGTCGGATTGTACTCGGCCGCGGGCACCTGCTTCATCGCCGCCGCGTGGATGATGAAATCGACCCCGCGGGTGGCTTGGATCAGCCGTTCCCGGTCGCGCACATCGCCCAGAAAGAACCGCATGCAGGGGTCGGTGAACTCATGCTGCATCTCGAACTGTTTCAGCTCGTCGCGCGAATAGACGATCAACCGGCGGGGCTTGTAACGGGCGAGAATGGTCCGGATGTACATCTTGCCGAAGGAGCCGGAGCCGCCGGTGATCAGGATCGACTTGTCATCAAACATGAAGGAAACGCCTCGGGGGCGACGGGATTCGTCGGGACCTTTGCGGTATCCCGCAACGTTGACGCAGACGGGTCAAGTCTATTCGGATTTCCGTCGCGACCTGACCCACCGGGCGATCGACCGGGTTCTGAAACAGACCACGCCCTGAACGGTTCAATCTGAACCGCTCACCTTTCCCCCCGCCCCCTCACCAGTTCGTCCACCACACCCGGATCCGCCAGGGTCGAGGTGTCCCCCAGGCTGTCGACCTCGCCTTCGGCGATCTTGCGCAATATCCGCCGCATGATCTTGCCCGAGCGGGTCTTGGGCAGGCCCGGGGCCCAGTGGATGGCGTCGGGGGCGGCGATGGGGCCGATCTCTTTACGCACGTGGGCGACCAGGGCCCGCTTCAGATCGTCGTGTGGCTCGACCCCGGCGTTCAGGGTGACATAGGCGTAGATGCCCTGGCCCTTGATGTCGTGGGGGAAGCCGACCACGGCGGCCTCGGCCACGTGCGGGTGCAGCACCAGGGCGCTCTCGACCTCGGCCGTGCCCATTCTGTGGCCCGAGACATTGATCACATCGTCGACCCGGCCGGTGATCCAGTAGTAGCCGTCCGCATCCCGGCGGCAGCCGTCGCCGGTGAAATACCGGCCGGGATAGGTTGAAAAATAGGTGTCGAAGAAGCGCTGGTGGTCGCCCCAGACGGTGCGCATCTGGCCGGGCCAGCTGTCGGTGATGCACAGATTGCCACTGGCGGCCCCGCCCAGCACCTGACCCTCAGCATCGACCAGTTCCAGCTCGACCCCGGGCAGGGGCAGGGTGGCCGAGCCAGGCTTGAGGGCGGTCGCCCCGGGCAGGGGGGCGATCAGGGCTCCACCGGTCTCAGTCTGCCACCAGGTGTCGATGATCGGCAGTTTTCCGTCGCCGACGACCTCATGATACCAGCGCCAGGCCTCGGGATTGATCGGCTCACCGACCGTGCCGAGCAGGCGCAGGCTCTTGCGCGAAGTCGCCTTCACCGGGGCGTCGCCGTCGCGCATCAGGGCGCGCAGGGCCGTGGGGGCGGTGTAGAAGATCTCGACCTGGTGCTTGTCGACCACCTGCCAGAAACGGCGGTTGTCGGGATAGTTGGGTACACCCTCGAACATCAGGGTCGTGGCGGCATTGGCCAGGGCCCCGTAGACCACATAGGTGTGGCCGGTGACCCAGCCGACGTCGGCCGTGCACCAGAACACCTCGCCGGGGCGGTAGTCGAACACCAGTTCATGGGTCCAGGCGGCCCAGAACAGATAGCCACCGGTGGTGTGCAGCACCCCCTTGGGCTTGCCGGTCGAGCCCGAGGTATAGAGGATGAACAGCGGATCTTCGGCGTTCATCGGCTCGCACGGGCAGTCGTCGCCGACCGTCTGGCGGATGTCGTCGTAGCGCACGTCGCGGCCGGCCACGATCGGCACCTCGGCCCGGGTGTGGGTCAGGACCAGCACGGTGTCGACGTCGACCTTCTCCAGCGCCGCGTCGACATTGGCCTTCAGCGGGATGCGCTTGCCGGCACGCAGCCCCTCGTCGGCGGTGATCACCAGCTTCGAGCCGCAATCCTCGATCCGCCCGGCCAGACTCTCGGGCGAGAAGCCGCCGAACACCACCGAATGCACGGCACCGATGCGGGCGCAGGCCAGCATGGCCACGGCGGCGGCCGGGATCATCGGCAGATACAGGGTGACCCGGTCCCCCTTCACCACGCCCAGGGCCTTGAGCACATTGGCCATGTGGCAGACTTCGTGGTGCAGCTCGCGATAGGTCAGCCCGCCGGAGTTGGTCGGATCGTCGCCTTCCCACAGGATGGCGGTCTGGTCACCGCGTTCGGCCAGATGCCGGTCGACGCAGTTCCAGGCCACGTTCAGCACCCCGTCGGCGAACCAGCGGATACGGAAGTCTTCCTTGTTGAATGAGACGTCCTTGATGATCGTGGGCGGGGTGATCCAGTCCAGCCGTCTGGCCTGCTGGGCCCAGAAGATGTTGGGTGTCTCGCGCGCAGCGCGGCAGGCCGCCTCATAGCCGGTCCGGTCCATATGGGCGCGCGCGGCCCAGGCGGCGGGGACGGGATAGAGTTCGGAATCGCTCATGTCTGACCTCTCCGGGCTTGATCTGCGACAGGGTGACACCACAGTCCGTCACAATACCAGACCCCGTCCGGCGGCCACACTGTTTCAGCGCTCTCCCGTTTCCTTCAGGCCCGATCCAAAGGCTCCGTCAGCCGAGGTCCAGCCCGTTTGTCTCATCGGGCGCAATTGTCTTCCAGGACAGCGTCAACTGCTGGAAGGCGGCCATGATGTGGTAGAGAGATGTGGCCGGAGCGGGTTCATCGACGAACCCGCCATCGACCAGGCGCTTGTCGTGCCAAAGGCCGTCAGGCGTAAGGTACAGCCATAATGCCTTCAGCGCCGTGGCGGCATCTTCAAGCAGGGGGATCCGATCGTCGGGCGTCGCCGTTTCTGCGAGGATCAGCGCAGCCTTTATCCATTCAGATTGGGGCCACAGTCGGGCTCGTGAGCTGCGGATGGAGCCGTCGTCATTCAGAGCGTCGACAACAATCTCGGGATCGTCGAGAATGCCGCTTCGGCCAGCGGTATAGAGTCTGGCGGCGGCCGCCAGCGCCCTCTGGTCACCACGTCGGCGACCATACCGTGACAGGAGCCATGTCCACTCGAACTGATGGCCCGGTTCAACAAGATGACCATCATCACCGCCGGCCGGCTTCCAATCCGCGTTGAAGAACTCCCGCAGGAAGCCGTTGTCCGGATCTATGAAGGTATCGAGCGCCAATCCCGCCACGCGGTCTGCCAGTCTTGCCCATTGCGGATCATCGCTGATCTCCTCCCAGGCCAGACAGGTCTCGAGTAGATGCATGTGCGCATTGGCCTGATACGGGTGGGGTTCGAATTCTTTCAGTGCGCCGTTTGGAAGAGCCTCTGCCAGCAGCGCATCGCGCAGCTTGATGGCTCTGGGTTCAAGCGTTTCATCGTCGATTCCGGCGGCCTTGGCAGCGGCAAGGGCGAACAGAACGAATATCTGGTCGTACAGCATCGCCGTTCCGTCGATGGGCAATCCCGCAGCGGATACGAGCGCCCGGCCGCGGCCGTCCTCCTGTAGATAGCTATCGTACAGCCGGGTCAGGCCCGTCAGCACCAAGGTGCGCCAGGGTCCGGTCCAACCGAGCGTGCCAGCCTGGGCATAGGCGTAAATTTGTCGCGTCTGAACCCGGATCCTGTGCGGCAGTTCCGGCACCCGCCCGTCCAGGAGGAGGGCCTCAGCGAACATTCCGTCTTCCTCCACGCCGAGAGTCGACCAGACCGGCAGGGCGCGAAGACGAAGCCAGTCCGCGAACCGCACACCGCCTTGGGTCAAGCTTTCGGGCCGATCCCGGGCGAAGTCGAGATGCCGGGGCGACCGGGTGCGCATCTGTTCGACCAGCTGTTTGACGTCGTGTGCCCGGTCCAGATCGCACACCAGAACGGCATCCGCTTCGGCGATGATCACCAGATTGTTGAGCCCCAATGCGCCGACAATCATGCCTTCAGGTGCGCGGATCAGGCATCCGGTCGTGTCCTCAAGAATATGTCGATCCTCATGCGCCTGGCCCGTGGCCGAAATCGTATCCCAGGTCCCGAGGTCGGACCAGGCGAAGTCCACTTCCAGCACCGAGGCCAGGGTGGTCTTCTCCATGACAGCATAGTCCACGGAAATGCGGGGAGCGCGACCGAAGCTCTCCGACAGGGTCTGCACTGTCGCGCTGTCGTCGGTTCTTATGGAGGCGCTGACGGCTATCTCGATCTCGGGGGCCCAGGCTTTGAGCTCATCGATGAAGGTTCGGGTGGACACGATGAAAGTGCCGCTGTTCCACAGATATCCGTCGGCGATATAGGCGGCGGCCGTGGCGGCATCCGGTTTTTCGACGAACGCCGCGACCGGAGACAGCCCGCGCCCACCCGGCTTGATGTAACCATAGGCCGGGGAAGGTGCCGTGGGCCTTAGCCCGAGGGTGACGATCTGTCCGGATCCTGCCCCCGCGGTTGCCTGGAGCAGGGCGTGCCGAAAAGTGTCATGGTCGGGGATGTGATGGTCCGAAGCGACGAAGGCGACAATGCTCGAAGGGTCTCTCCGGTGGGCCCAGATCGCGGCGGCGGCCATGGCCGGTGCCGAATCCCGCGCTTCGGGTTCCAGCAGCACCTGGGCAGTGACCCCGATTTCAGCGAGCTGTTCTACAATCCAGCGCCGGTGGGTGACGCCCCCGACGACGATCAGTTCGGCCCCGTCGCTCACCAGCGGCGCGACACGCGCGACGGCTTCCTGAAATAGTGACCGGCCGCCCATCAGCGAAAGGAATTGCTTGGGCCTGGAAGGACGGGACGCGGGCCAGAGCCGGGTTCCTGCTCCCCCACACATGATCACGGGATAAAGAACCACGACGACACTCTGACTTTCACATTCAAGCGGTGGCCATCTCTATCAAGAGTTGGGGTTCAAGCGCCACATTCATACGACTGCGCGCGACGGTGCCGCATGTTTTACTCGTATAGGTGGTCGGTGTTCGATTTCGGAAAACACATATGACAGGCGCAACAGCGCACAGTCCGATCTGCCAGGGTAGAGGGGGCCTCGTCCGGAAGTCTCGCGATGTTCTTTCCGGGACTGTTCGCCGCAGCGGTGGTCACGGCCTTTCCTACCCTGATCCTCGGCGGGACAGCCGCTCGCACCGGTCCTGCGCCGCGCCAGCAACATGACAAGCGGGGGGCAGAACAATGGCCTGGCAATCGAGCTGACGGGGAATATGCATCCGGCCTCGCCAAACCGATATCCAAACCGCTACGTTCGGCGGTATCGATTTTCTGTCGCGAGTTCCGGGGTAGGTTTCATGAAGCGTTGGTTGCTGACGTCTGTTGCCGTTTTGATGTTTGCCGTTCCGGCCATCGCCCAGACACCCCCGCCCCAGCCGACTCCTGCGCCGGTTGAGGCTCCGCCCGAGCCGGTCGCTGAACCGGATCCGGACCCGGCCCTGGGCCCGGTGCCGCCGGCCGCGCCAGCGCCGGATCCGGTTGCCGTCGCCGAAGCGGACAAGGCCCCCAAATGGGATGTTCAGGCTCCACCAGGACCGTCGCACGACATTCCGCTCGACGTTACCGAAGGCACATGGATGTCGCTGGATGTCAGTCCGGACGGCCGCGAAATCGTTTTCGACCTGCTGGGTGACATCTATGTGATGCCGATCGCGGGCGGCGAGGCCCGGGTCATCGCCAGCGGCGTGGCCTGGGACATGCAGCCCAAATACTCGCCGGACGGTCGCCGGATCGCCTTTACCTCAGATCGTGGCGGGGGCGACAATCTCTGGGTGATGAACCGCGATGGCTCCAATCCGACCCAGGTCAGCGACGAGAGCTTCCGTCTGCTGACCCAGCCCGACTGGTCGCCGGATGGGGAGTTCATCGTTGGCCGCAAGCATTTCACCTCGGGCCGGTCGCTCGGGGCCGGTGAGATGTGGATGTATCATCGCTCGGGCGGGGGCGGGGTGCAGCTGACCGAACGCCGCACCCAGCAGAAGGACACCGGTGAGCCGGCCTTTTCGCCGGACGGCCGCTATCTCTATTTCAGCGACGACGCCACACCCGGGCAAACCTTCGAATACAGCAAGGACCCGAACGATCAGATTTATGTGATTCAGCGCCTCGATCGTCAGACCGGCGAGGTTGGCGAGTTCGTTTCCGGTCCCGGTGGTTCGATCCGGCCGACCCCGTCGCCGGACGGCCGTTCTCTGGCCTTCATTCGCCGCGTTCGCTACCAGTCGGTTCTGTATGTGATGGACCTGGAGTCCGGCCGCGAGACCCCGATCTATGACGGTCTGGATCGCGACCTTCAGGAGACCTGGGCTATTCACGGCGTCTATCCGGCCATCAGCTGGACCCCGGACAACAGCGCCATCGTCTTCTGGGCCGGCGGCCATATCCGTCGCGTGGACGTGGCCTCGCACGCGGTCGCCGACATCCCCTTCCACGTCGCTGACACCCGGCGGGTGCAGGACGTTGTGCGTTTCCCGGTCGAGGTCGCACCCGACCGGTTTGACGTGAAGATGATCCGCTGGGCCACCACCTCGCCGGACGGCAGCAAGGTTGTGTTCGAGGCTCTGGGCAATCTGTGGATCCGCGACCTGCCGACCGGCACGCCGCGCCGTCTGACGCGCCAAAACGATCATTTCGAACTGTATCCATCCTGGTCGAGGGACGGCCGTTCGATCGTCTATACGACCTGGAGTGACTCCGATCTCGGCACCATCCGGGTGGTGCCGGCCTCAGGCGGAAATGGCCGCGTCGTGACGCGGCAGCCCGGTCATTATCTGGAACCGGCCTTTTCGCCGGACGGCCGGACCATCGTCTATCGCACGTCCAGCGACGGTTATCTGCGCACCGCCCTGTGGAGTCGCGATCCGGGCATCTACCGCATTCCCACGGCAGGTGGGGCGGCGACCCTGGTCACCGATCATGGCATCACCCCCCGGTTCGGAGCTGGCAATGACCGCATCTTCTTCACCGGCCGTGATGGCGAGAACCGGGCCTTCAAGTCTGTCGACCTGACCGGCCATGATGAACGTACCCATCTGACGTCCCAGTATGCGGCCGAATTCGTCCTGTCGCCTGATGAGCACTGGATCGCCTGGACCGAACGCTTCAACGCCTATGTTACCCCGTTCGTCAGCACCGGCCGCCCGGTCAGCCTCAGTGCCGCCGGCAAGGCCTTGCCGCAGACCCGGGTGACCCGCGACGCCGGAGAATGGCTGCACTGGTCAGGTGATTCCCACCGACTGCAATGGTCGCTTGGACCCGAGCTGTTCTCGCGGGATCTCGACCAGACCTTCACCTTCGTCGACGGCGCGCCTGACGAACTGCCCAAGCCGGCTGATGCCGGGATCAACATCAGTTTCACCGCCGATGCCGATCACCCCACGGGCCACATGGTCCTGACCGGGGCCCGGCTGATTACCATGAACGGCGAGCAGGTGATCGAGGACGGGGTGGTGGTCGTCAACGGCAACCGTATCGAAGCCATCGGGCCGCGCGGTTCGGTCACGGTTCCCGGCGACGCCACAGTCGTTGACATGACCGGCAAGACCATCATTCCCGGCCTGATCGATGCCCACTGGCACGGGTCGATGGGGTCTGATGAGATCATCCCGCAGCAGAGCTGGGTCGATTATGCCTCGCTGGCCTTCGGGGTAACGACGATCCACGACCCGTCCAACGACACCAGCGAGATATTCGCCCACAGCGAACTGGCCCGTGCCGGGCGCGTTGTGGCCCCGCGGATATTCTCGACCGGCACCATTCTCTACGGGGCCCAGACCGGGTTTACTGCCCAGGTCGACAGTCTCGAAGATGCCGTGTCGAACCTGCGCCGCATGCGCGCGGTCGGCGCCTTCAGTGTCAAGAGCTACAACCAGCCGCGCCGCGACCAGCGCCAGCAAATCATTGAGGCCGGGCGGGAGCTGGGGATGATGGTCGTTCCCGAGGGAGGCTCGCTGTTCCAGCACAATATGTCGATGGTCGTGGATGGTCACACCACCATCGAACACGCGATTCCTTTGGCCCATCTGTATGACGACGTGCACCAGCTGTGGCGGCAGACCAGTGTCGCCTACACCCCGACCCTGGTCGTGGCTTATGGCGGCAGCTGGGGCGAGAACTACTGGTACCAGACCACACCGGTGTGGGACGACGCCCGCCTGCAACAATATGTGCCCCGGCGCATTCTCGATAGTCGTGCCCGCCGGCCGATCCAGGTCCCGGAGAATGAGCTGAACCATATTTCCGTGGCCCGCGAGGCCACCCGGCTCTCTCGTGAGGGGGTCAATGTCGAACTGGGAGCCCACGGTCAGCGCGAGGGTCTGGCCGCGCACTGGGAGATGTGGATGATGGAGCAGGGCGGCTCGACACCCATGGAGGCCCTGCGCTTTGGCACCCTGAACGGGGCCCGGGCGCTGGGCATGGACCGGGATATCGGCTCGCTCGAAGTCGGCAAGCTGGCCGATATGGTGGTGCTGGACGCCAATCCGCTCGATGATCTGCGCAACACGACCTCGATCGCCTATACGGTGGCGAACGGGCGGCTGTACGATACGCGGATGAACGAGGTCGGCCGACGGCAACGGGTACGGGCACCCTTCTGGTTTGAGGGTGCGGATGGAGAAGGTTGGAGTGCCGGGGCCGCTACGGCGGACTCCCACGGCCACGGTCCGGACTAGAAAGGCTTGAATGCGACGGCTGGAGCTGTTTCACTTAGCGGATATCGTTGCGGTTTTTCCGACCATGGGGCTTGTCAGGCCGGGTGGGGACGAACGGCGCAGGGAGGACTTGGGTGCGATGTTGCAGCGCGCCGATGGCTTTGATCTGGACGGGGAGGCAGTAACGCCCGCCCCCGCTGCCGCATGCGACAATCTCGGCCAGAGTCTTTTGACGCCCCGGCAGGAGGAGTGCCTCAGGCTGTCCGCCAATATGACCGATAAGGAGATGGCGCGGGCTCTCGGCATCTCGCCCAAAACGGTCAGCCTCCACATTTCCGAGGCCATGCGCCGGCTTGAGGTCGGGTCTCGCCGGGCCGCCCGCCTGAAGTTAGGGGAAAACCCCCTATGGGCATCGCCCCCGATGGCGGTCGAGACCGGATCCGTGCCGATTGGGCGGGTCGGTGCCGGAACAAATCTGGATCAGCCGCCCGGTTTCTACAGGCCTCCGCCACAAGGGGGCGTGATCACGTCGGCCATCATTGGGGCCTTCGCTGTTTTTGGAGCCGTGCTGATCCTGATTTTTCTCCTGCAGTTCGGTTACCGTCTGCTTTAGGCGCGCGCTGATCCGACACAACGAAACCGGCCTGTCCGGTGAAGGAGTATCGGATCATGGACCACGATCAATTTGGACGCGATCTCGCGGACCGGCTCTATGCGGCGGAACATGCCGTCGACCTGGCCATCGCGGCCCTGGGCGACCTCGGTTGCGCCATGGTTCGCGGGCGTATGGAGCATGGCATCAGCGCGGTGGTCGGACAGGTGGCCCTGTCAGACGTCACGGCGACCCTGCCCATCATCGTCAAGGCGCGAAAGCGGCTCGTGCGGGCCCACCGGCAGATGTTGCTGGACGCCCGCGCCCTGAGGATCGACTGGACCGCCAGCCTCAGCGGACCGGAGACAAAGCCCACCGAAGGGAGCGGGTTTACGGAAACCATTGGACGCCTCCGTCGGGTCGCTTGACGGGAATGAACCATGAGCACACCACAACCACATGTCTCTAGAAATGGTGCCCTTGGTCGAAACCAGCGCTCAGGCGATCTACTGGCTGGTGACGTTTGTCATCGCCGGACTGGTCTGGTGGCGCGGCGACCGGCCCGAGCGGATCGGCGTCTTGATCGTCCTGGCGGGCTTTGTTTTCAGTGGTCTGGTGGACCAGATATACTGGGGGCGGGTGCACGGGCTGGTCGTACTCGCCGACGGGGCCCTGTTCGCCGGTTTCTACGCCCTGTCCCTCAAATATGCGCGCTGGTGGATTCGCGGGGCGGCCGCGTTCGCCCTTCTGGGTTTCCTGTCCCATTTTGCCACCCTGTTCGATTCCTCGGTCATGACTTGGGCCTATGTGACGATGATCTGGCTGACCAGTGCCGGCATATTGCTGGCACTGCTGGCCAGCACGGCCGAGGTTCCGTTCGCCCGTCGCTACGAAATATGGGTGCGGCAGGGGCAGAGCTGAAAGCCGTTGGGCGATTTATTTATTCCATATGTGTCGGGCAGATTCCGACCGATTCCGGGAGAGTTTTGTGTCTTTGATGAATTTTAAAATGGCCTCCAAACTGTGGCTCGAGCTGGCTGATGTCGCCGAGCCGGGCAGTGAGGACCGGGACGACGACTTTATCTTTGCCGAACGGGTCATTCTCGCGCACCCGCCCCGGGACGATATGGAAGCCGTCCTGATTGCCGAGGTTCTCGCCGAAAGTATCGCCGGCGGCGAGCGCTCGGACGGACTGGACGTCGCGGCTGTGCGCAATCTTCAGAGCTGGGTCGGCCGTTCCCTCACCGGTGCAGTTTCACCGACCGCGTTTCGTGCCCTGGCTCGGTGTCCGACCCACGCTGCGATGTAGGCGCACCGCCGGCTGCACCTCTGTCCGGAGACGTCTCAAGGGGCGGCAAGGAGGCGAAACGGCGTGGTGCCGGTTCGGTCGGATGACGAATTGCCGTCGCTGACGGGCTGACCCGGTCTGCCACATATCCTATCAAGCACGGGCGGGGCGTCGGTGACGTCGTTCCGGTTCGCTGCACAGGATATGGCCATGACCGACACGCTTGAACTCTGCCACTGGATCAATGGCGCGCAGGTCCCGGCCGACCGCCCCACAGAATCCCACAATCCTTCGGATACACGCGAGATCGTCGCGCGGGTCCCCGACGGCGGCGAGGGCGAGGTCAATGCCGCCGTGGCCGCCGCCCGGGCCGCCTTTCCCGCCTGGTCGGAGGCCTCGCCCGAGGTCCGCTCCGATGTGCTGGACCGGGCTGGCACCCTGCTGATGGAGCGCCGCGAGGCGGTCGGACGGCTGCTGTCGCGCGAGGAGGGCAAGACCCTGGCTGAAGGCATCGGCGAGACTGCCCGCGCCGCCCGCATCCTCAAATATTTCGCCGGTGAGGCCCTGCGCCTGCACGGCCAGAACCTGCCCTCCACCCGCCCGGGGGTTGAGGTCCAGACCTATCGTCAGGCTGTCGGGGTCTATGGCCTTATCACGCCGTGGAACTTCCCCATCGCCATCCCGGCGTGGAAGATGGCCCCGGCCCTGGCCTTCGGTAATACGGTAGTGATCAAGCCGGCGGGCCCGACCCCGGCCACGGCCGAGGCGCTTGTGGCCATCCTGCATGAGGCGGGTTTGCCCGACGGGGTGCTCAACATGGTGATCGGCCGCGGTCGCGTCGGCCAGGCCATCGTCGACCACCCCGAGGTGGACGGCATCTCCTTCACCGGCTCCCAGGGCGTCGGGGCCGGGGTGGCGTCGGGGGCTGTCAAACGACAGGCCCGGGTCCAGCTGGAGATGGGCGGCAAGAACCCGCTGATCGTGCTGGACGACGCCGATTTCGACCGCGCCGTGCAGATCGCCCTCGACGGCTGTTTCTTCGCCACCGGCCAGCGCTGCACTGCCTCCAGCCGCCTGATCGTGCAGGACGGCATCCACGACCGTTTCGTCGCCGCCTTGGCCGAGAAGGTGAAGTCGCTGCGCGTCGGCGACGCCCTCGACCCTGAAACCCAGATGGGACCGGCGGTGTCCGAGGCCCAGCGTGAGGGTGTCTATCGCTATATCGACATCGCCCGCGACCAGGGTGGGCGCATCGTCACCGGTGGCGAACGCCTGAACCTCGACAAGCCGGGCTGGTACATCCAGCCGACCCTGATCGCCGACACCGCCGCCGATATGCGGATCAACACCGAAGAGGTGTTCGGTCCGGTCGCCTCGACCGTCCGCGTCAAGACCTATGAGGAGGCCCTGGATATCGCCAATGGTACGGAATTCGGCCTGTCGGCCGGCATCGTCACCCAGTCGCTGAAGCACGCTCGCGACTTCCAGCGCCGGTCGCGCTCGGGCATGACCATGGTCAATCTGCCAACGGCCGGGGTCGATTACCATGTCCCGTTCGGCGGGTCGAAAAAGTCCAGCTACGGGGCCCGCGAACAGGGCTTTGCCGCCGCCGACTTCTTCACCCAGACCAAGACGTCCTACACGGCTGGCTGACCTTATGGCCGTGTTCACGCCGGTGTCGGATGATCAGGCCCGGACCTTTCTGCAGACTTATGACCTCGGGCAACTGCAGGCCCTGACGCCGATCGCCGAGGGAGTCGAGAACACCAACTACCGACTCGACACAGCCACCGGCCGATTCGTCCTGACGCTGTTCGAACATCGCACGCGCGAGGACGCGCTGCCGTTCTGTCTCGGTCTGACCGACCATCTGGCGCGTCGCGGGTATCCGGCCCCGCAGCCCATGGCTGACCGCGCCGGGGCCTGGATCGGGCGTCTGAACGAACGCCCCGCATCAATCATTGATTGGCGCACTGGCGATTGGCTGAGAGCGCCGGATCACGCGGACCGGAATGCCGCTGGCCGGGCGCTGGCGCAGCTGCATCTGACGGCCGCCGACTATCCGGGACAGCGGAGCGATCCAATGGGAACCGCCACCTGCCAGTCGCTGGTCGAAGCCTGCGAAGGTCTGGCCATCGGGGACGACCGGCGCATGCTGGATCGACTGCAGGCCGAGCTGGCATGTGCGGTCGGGCCCGCCACCCCTCTGCCGGCCGGCCCGATCCACGCCGACTATTTTCCCGACAATGTCCTGTTTGACGACGGGGTGGTCAGCGGTGTCATCGACTTCTATTTCGCCTGCGTTGACGTCCTGGCCTACGACCTGGCCATCGCCCTCAACGCCTGGGGGTTCGATGCGGCGGGGGACGTCGTGCCGGCCGCGATCGATGCTTTTCTGGCGGGCTATGAATCGGTGCGCCCCCTGACCTCGGCAGAGCGCGCGGCCTTGCCGGATCAGGGCGCGCGCGCGGTGGTGCGCTTCACCCTGACCCGACTGCACGACCGGCTGCAGGCCAATCCGGACGCCCTGGTCACGACCAAGGATCCGGTCCCCTTCCTGCGCCGCCTCGACTACTGGCGCTGAGCGTGGTCACGCCAGCAACGCCTTGCACCCCTGCGGGCTTTCCCTCTAACGACCGGCCCCCGCTCCCGCGGTTGGGGAGAGGGGGACAGCGGCGTCGGGGAGAGGTCAGTGGCAGCCTCTCGCCCTCATCCGGGCGATATCCGTAGCGCGGGGTGTTCAGTGGGGCCGCGTGTAATAGGCGTCAACATTGCAGCGCCAGATGCCCGGTGTTCCGTCAGAGTACCGCTCCTGGCTGCATTCGCATGCGCCGAACCGGTCGAGCCGGTACCGCGTCCCGGCACGCATCCACGATTCCGCCGCGCCCTTGGCCTTGCTGCAGGCCTCCGTGCGGGTATCGCCGACGTGGTCGAAATTCCGGACCTCGGCGCTGGCGGTACCGGCGGAAAGGGCCAGCAGGGTGGCGCTGGCTGCGGCGATGACGATGGTCATGCGGTTCATGGTCGGTTTCCTTCAGGGTGATGTTGGAACAGACAGATCAGTAGTTGGCCGCGCCCGCCTGGGCGCAGACGCGGGCGCGCTGCCGGTCGCTGACTTCGGCGACATTGAAGAACAGGCGACGCGACTGCAGCCGGTTTAGTTGATCGGCATGATCACCGACCACATTCAGGATCTGGGTCATGTCCCGCACGATCCGGGTGTTTCGGCACTGGGTGTTGTCCGGAACATTGAGATTGAACTCGCACACCACCCACTGGGCCAGTTCACCGCATTCGGCGCTGTCTCCGGCACTGCAGACCTCGTCCATCTCCAGGGCCAGTTCGGCGGTGTCGCTCATCCGGCTGGTCAGTTCGCTGCACGAGACCTGGGCCACGGCCGGGGCCGACGCGGCAGTCGGGACCGGCGACCGGGTCCAGCCGGACAGACCCAGAAGAGTGGCGATAACGGTCGCGAGCGTCAGGGTTCGGGACATGGACATCATGCGCATCGGCTCCAATGGGGCCTGCCAGCGGCCCGGTCGTCAGTCAGGCTAGCGGCACGTCACCGGCGGAATAGCTGTTAAAATTCACAGGGTGACCCGGCTCTCCGCGCCTTGCAGGATCGGCGGTAGTTGGTCAATTTCTTGAGCGATCGCCGGACTTGTTCGCGGTCCGGTCCTGCAAAGGAGCGAATATGAAGCGTCCAGTTCTTCTCATCGTCACCGTAGTCCTCGCCGCCGGGCTGGGTCCCGCCGCGGCTTCGGCCCAATCCGGCTGGACCTATCTGCGCTGCAACAAGACCTTCTACAGCGCCCACCCTTCGGCCACGGTGCGCCCCAGTCAGCCTGCGCGTCATGATGAATCGATCAGCCGGATCAGCACCAGCCCGGCGCGATGGCAGGGCCTGAATGGGGGGGCAACGCCGACCTGGGGAGCGGATCTTTGTTCTCTTGTTGAGGTCAACCGCTGCGTCGTGGTCGGCGACGAGGTGCGGATCCTCGGCGAGGGTCGCTCGACCAGCGTGAATCTCCGGACGCTGCAATTCGCCTATTCGCGCCTGGACAGATCGGCCCGGACCTGGGGCGAAGGCAGCTGCCAACGGATTGCGGATCCTGTTGGCGGGAGGTGAAGGGTAAAACAGCCTTCTGCCGGGGCGAGGCCATGAAATTTCGTACGGTGATGCTGGCTGGCGTGATGGTGGCGCTGCTGATCGCGGCGTCGCCCGGCCCGGCCATGGCGCAATCCGTTGATTCCACATTCGCCGGTCTTGAGGCCTATGAGCGCGGAGAATTCGCGACGGCTGCTGCGATCTGGACCGAGGAGGCTGAAGCCGGCGACGTTGATGCGGCCTATTCCGTCGGAGTGCTCCATGCCTTGGGACAGGGCATCCCTCGGAATGATGTCGAGGCCGCCCGCTGGTTCCGGTTCGCCGCCGATAAGGGGCATGCCGACGCCCTGAACAACCTTGGGAACTACTATTTCGAGGGGCGTGGCGTCGCCCGCGATGAGGTTGAGGCTGTGCGATTGTTCCGTCTGGCGGCGGATCAGGGACGCGCTGATGCCCGGCACAATCTCGGCTTCGCCTATGCCAGTGGACGTGGCGTTGCGCGTGATGATGCAGAGGCGGTTCGCTGGTTTCGGCTCGCCGCTGCCCAGGGCCATCTGGACTCACAGATGAACCTTGCCACCTTTCTGACCGCGGGTCGGGGTGCCGCGCCCGATGATGTCGAGGCGGCCCACTGGTTGCAGCGGGCAGCCGAACAGGGGGATGCGGCGGCCGAGTACAGGCTCGGTCTGTATTATCTTGAGGGGCGTGGTGTGACCCGTGACGCCGTCGAGGGCGCGCGCTGGCTTCGTCTGGCGGCCGACGGCGGGCACGTCGGTGCCCAGTACACTCTGGGAGTCATGACACTTGAAGGGTTCGGTACGGGGCCGGACGCCGCCGGCGCGGCCCGCTGGTTCCGCGCGGCGGCGATCCACGGCGATGCCAGGGCGCAGTTCAATCTTGGACTCATGTACGTCCGTGGTCTGGGGGTGGAGGATGACCCGGTGCGGGCTCTGATGTGGATGCGTCTGGCCGACTCCTTCCTGTCGGAGACGGCAAATCAGGATGCAGCCGAAACCCGCGATATCGTTGCTGCAGCCATGACCGCCGATCAGATCACCCGGGCCGAGGAGATGGCCGGGCGCTGCCGGACCTCCGGCTTTCAGGACTGCGACTGAACGCCGACACGGAGGGCAGGTGTTCCGCGGATAATTTGGTCAAAGGTCACGGTTGAGTTCAACCGATCGCATTCAATACCGCGTCAAGATCGGGCTCGACCGTCCGACAGTATTCGCGGCACCCCTCCAGTCCTTCCAGCACCGACGGCCGGCGGGGTTCGAAACCCACGGCCCCGGACACCACGGCGGGGAATTTGGCTGGGTGGGCCGTCGACAGGGCCACGACCGGGCCACCGGCCGGATCCTGTCGCCGCGCCGCCGCCAAGGCCACAGCCGTATGCGGGCAGATGATCTGGCCGTACGCCGACCAGGCGTGGGCGATCTCGGCGCGGGTCTCCACCTCACTGACGGTCTCGGCCGAGACTTCGGTGCGCAGCCGGGCCTGCAGATCGTCGTCCAGGGTCACCGTGCCCTCGCGGGCGAAGGTCTCGAACAGGGTACGGGTGCGGTCGGGGTCACGATCCGTGGCCTCGAACACCAGCCGTTCGAAATTGGACGGGGCCTGGACGTCCATGCTGACGCTGTAGGTCTCGACCGTGGTGCGACGGCTGTAGGTACCGTCGGCCAGCACCCGGGCCAGGGCGTCATTGCTGTTCACCGCCGCCACCAGTCCGCCGACGTTCGCACCCATGCGGCGCGCGGCCCAGCCGGCGAAGGCGTCACCGAAATTGCCGGTCGGCACGACGAAGCGTGGGGCCGGTCCGGCCAGGGCGGCACCGGCCGTCACATAGTAGGGGATCTGTCCGGCCAGCCGCGCCCAGTTGATCGAATTGACCGAGCTCAGCGGCCCCTGTGCCCGTAGCGTCTCATCGGTCAGCAGCCCCTTCACCAGCCGCTGGCAGTCGTCGAAATCGCCGCGCACCGCCAGATTGGTGATGTTGTCGGCCGCGACCGTCGTCATCTGCAGCCGCTGCACCGGCGAGACCCGGCCTTCGGGATGCAGCACGATCAGGCGGATGCGCTCGGCCCCGGCAAAGGCCCGCACCGCCGCCGCTCCGGTGTCGCCGCTGGTGGCCGTAACCAGGGTTAGCCGACTGCCGGTCCGGTCCAGCGCCGCCTCCATCAGCGACGCGGCCAGCTGCATGGCCAGATCCTTGAAGGCCGCGGTCGGGCCGTGGAACAGCTCCAGCAGCCACAGATCGTCGTCCAGCTGGACCAGTGGCGTCACTGCCTCGTGGTCGAAGCGTTCGACCAGACGCGACACGGCCACGTCGACGGCCCCGCCGGGCAGGGCCTTGCCGACAAAGGTGGTCAGCACCGATCGCGCCACCTCGGCATAGGGCACCCCGGGCCGGGCCAGTGCGGCGTCGGCCGCGGGCCAGGCCTCGGGCACATAAAGGCCGCCGTCCGGGGCAAGGCCGGACAGCATCGCTTCGGCGAAATTGACGGTGGGCGTGTGGCCCCGGGTGCTGATGTATTTCATGGCAGGCGATCTCAGCCTTAGGACAGGCGACCGCCCGCCGTCCAACCCCGATCGCGTTCTTCCGACGGGCGGGTCGGGACCCCGGCCGTCCGGCATGGCGATATGGCTTGGCCGCATCGCTGCGCCCGGTCTATTCAGGGAGATCGATCCCGTACCAAGCCCGGGACCATCCCAGCCTGCGGAAGCCCCCATGATCAGCGCCCTGTCACCGTTCGACGCCGCCGCCATCCTGATCGTGCTTTCGGCCACGTTGGGCTGGCTCAATCATCGCTATCTGAAGCTGCCGACCACAGTGGCCCTGACGGTGATGGGAGCCCTGGCCTCGATCGCCGTTATCGCCATAGACGCTGTCCTGCCGCAGAGCCGGTTGTCGGAATCGGTCAGTGAATTCCTCGGTGACATCGATTTCCACGAGACCCTGATGAACGGCATGCTGTCGTTCCTGCTGTTCGCCGGAGCCATGCACGTCGACCTGGCCCAGCTGAAACGCGGGGGCTGGCAGATCGGCATTCTCAGCACCTTTGGTGTTGTGCTCTCGACTCTGCTGGTCGGGGGAGGACTGGCCCTGCTGACGCGTATGATCGGAATCGAACTGCCGCTGGCCTGGTGTTTCGTGTTCGGGGCCCTGATCAGTCCGACCGATCCGGTGGCAGTGATGGCTGTGTTGAAGACAACCAAGGTACCACCGAGGCTGCAGGCCACCGTCGCCGGCGAGAGCCTGTTCAATGACGGGGTCGGGGTGGTGGTCTTCTCCATCCTGCTGGCCTCGGCGGTCAGTGGCGAAGCCTTCTCGCTGGTTCATGCCGGGGAGATGTTCCTGGTCGAGGCCCTTGGCGGTGCCGCCCTCGGCCTGGCCGTGGGCTGGATCGCCTATCGCGCCATGAAGGCCATCGACGAATATTCGGTCGAGGTGCTGATCACTCTCGCGGTGGTCATGGGCGGTTATTCCCTGGCCCACGCCCTGCACATCAGCGGCCCGGTCGCGATGGCTGTGGCCGGTCTGGTTATCGGCAACCACGGCGTCAGCTATGCGATGAGCGACAACACCCGCGACTATCTGCTCAAATTCTGGGTGCTGGTCGATGAAGTTCTGAATGCGGTGCTGTTCCTGTTGATCGGGCTCGAGGCCGTCGTGCTGGCCGAGCGTATGGGCCTGCTGGGTCTGGGTCTGCTGACCATCCCTCTGGTGCTGTTGGCGCGCAGCCTGTCCGTCGGCGTGCCTCTGCTGTTCTGGCGCAGTCTGTTGCCGTTCAAACAAGCCTTTCCGGTCATGGTCTGGGGCGGACTGCGCGGTGGCATCTCCATCGCGCTGGCCCTGTCCCTTCCACCAAGTCCGATGAAGGACGTGCTGGTAGCCGCCACCTATATGGTGGTGCTGTTCTCTGTGGTGGTGCAGGGCGGGACCATCGGCCCGGCGCTCAAGCGATGGGGTGCACCGGCCTGAGGCACGGTCGTCCATCGGTCGCCGACCCGTCGGCGACCTTTGACCGGCCCCTCAGGGCAGGAAGCGAGGCAGGATCAGGGCTATCAGAACCGCCAGAAGGGCGAGCCAGACCAGCAGGGTCCCCGCCGTCATCCGCCAGCTCCTGGGAGCCAGCCCCTGGAACAGGAAGGTCAGGATACCCGCGACATTGATGCAGACCAGATTGGTCGCGAACAGGATCAGGGCTCCAAGACTCAGATGACCGTTCCCGGAGCCGTACAGTAGGCCGGCCGCCGCCAGCGGCGGGACCAGGGCGACGGCGATCATCACCCCGATCAGCGATGAGGCCGATCCCCGACTGAAGGCGATGACCCCGGCGCTGCCGCTGGCGAGGGCCAGAACGACGTCGGCCGGGCTGACCCGGGTCCGGCTCAGCAGCTCGGGAACGGTCGGGTCGATTTTGATGATGCCGCCGACCAGCGTCATGAAGGCCACACAGGTCACAGCCCCGATCACCAGCGCCAGAGAGGCGCGACGGCCCAGGCCGTGGTCTCCGATCGTCGCTGCCATCGCCATGCCGATCGATGGCCCAAGGAAGGGTGCGATGACCATGGCCCCGATCACGATTGCAGTCTGGCCGCTGCGCATGCCGAGGCCGGCGATCAGGGCCGAAACCAGAACCGTCAGCAGGAAGCTGGCTCTCAGCCGTATGCTTTCCTCAATGTCGTCGTAGAGTTCTTCGGTACTCAATCGGTCCCGACTGAAGAAGGCCTCAATCCGGCTGGGTGGACGCTTTTCGGGATTCAGTGGCCGGATGGTGGCGATGCTTTCATACAGTGGCGGAATGACGGCCTCGGTCGGCAGGACGATGGTGCAAAATCCCGGCCGGTGACCCAGTGCCAACTCAAGGGCGTCCACCATTCGCTCCACGTAGCGACCCTGAACGACGCAAGCCAGGCTCTCCATGCGACCTTCCGCCGGTCGCACCCAGATTCGACCCGAGTGTCTTTCGGCAATGACCCTGGCGCGTTGCACATCCTCATCCGGAACAAAGATCAGTAGCAGGCGCGTCGACATCTTTGGCTTTCCAGGAAGTCAGGGGCACGGCCCCATTCGTACACGGCCTGATCCTGTCTGTGTCAGCGGCAATTACGAAATCGGTTTTTTCACCCCTTCCCGACGATCGGTCAGATCGGCCTGTGGCGGATCACCAGATTGCGGATCTCGGTCATGTCCTCCATCGCGAACTTGACGCCTTCGCGACCCAGGCCCGAGTCCTTGACCCCGCCGTAGGGCATGTTGTCGACGCGATAGCTGGGCACGTCGCCGATCAGCACGCCGCCGACTTCCAGCCGGTCCCAGGCGGCCATGGCCTTGTGGATGTCGCGGGTGAAGATGCCAGCCTGCAGGCCGAAGCGGGAATCGTTGACCTCGTCCAGGGCCGCCTCGAAATCGGAGAAGGACGACAGGATGGCCACCGGGCCGAAGGCTTCTTCGTCGCGGATCTTCTGGCCGCGCGGCACGCCTTCCATCAGGGTCGCCTGCAGCATGGCCCCGCTGCGGTCGCCGCCGCATAGCAGGGTCGCGCCCGCGGTGATTGCCTCATTGATCCAGCCTTCCAGCCGGGAGGCCTCGGTCTCGTCGATCATCGGACCGATGAAGGTGGCTTCCTCGCTCGGGTCACCGGCAACCAGGGCGCGGGCCTTCGACACCAGCAGGTCGCGCAGCGGGGCATAGATGTCGGCGTGGATCAGGATGCGCTGGACCCCGATGCAGGACTGGCCCGACTGGTAGAAGGCCCCGAAGATGATGCGTTCGGCGGCGTCTTCCAGATCACTGTCGCGATCGACGATGACCGCGGCATTGCCGCCCAGTTCCAGCACCACCTTCTTCTTGCCGGAGCGGGCCTTGAGGGCCCAGCCCACCTCGGGCGAGCCGGTGAAGGACAGTAGTTTGAGCCGGTCGTCGGTGGTGAACAGATCGGCCCCGTCACGGGTGGCCGGCAGGATGGAGAAGGCCCCCTCGGGCAGGTCGGTCTCGGCCAGGATCTCGCCGATGATGATCGCCCCCAGTGGGGTGCGCGAGGCCGGCTTCATCACGAAAGGACAGCCGACGGCGATGGCCGGGGCGATCTTGTGGGCGGCGAGGTTGAGCGGGAAGTTGAACGGCGAGATGAAGGAACAGGGGCCGATCGGCACCCGCTTCCACATGCCCTGATAGCCCCTGGCCCGGGCGGAGATGTCGAGGGGCTGGACCTCGCCGGTCATGCGCACCGATTCTTCGGCGGCGATGCGGAAGGTGTCGATCAGCCGGGTGACCTCACCACGCGAGTCGCGGATCGGCTTGCCCGCCTCGATGCACAGGGCATAGGCCAGTTCGTCGGCCCGTTCCTGGAATCGGGTCACGCAATGGGTAAGGACCGCCTGGCGCTCATAGGCCGCCATGGCGGCCATTGGTCCGGTGGCCCGGACTGCCGCGGTGATGGCCTGATCGATCATGGCGGGATCGGCCAGGGCCACGCGGGTGGCGGGCTTGCCGGTGAACTTGTCGGTGACGACAAGATCCTGGTTCGGCGACATTGCCCGGTTGGCGAGATAGAGCGGGTAGGACGGTTTCAGCGACGGCATGGGTAGGGCACTCCGGTCCGGATGGCCGGCGTCAAGAGCCCCATACAGGCAAGGTCATCCGGCACGGTTCGTTTGTAGTACGACCGGTGCCGAAATGGCGACCGGGCGTTTTGCTGGATATTCGCGCGCCGGAATCCATCCTGCGCATCCGGTTATGTTGCGGCGCAGAAGGGGTTTGGGCCCGAAGCCGGTGATTTCGCCGCCTGGCTTTGGAGCTCTTTCAATGAGGGCATGGAGTTTTTGTCCGGCCCGGCCTAAACAAATGTTGCGGTGCCGAAGGGCGCGGCCGGTGTCTGCACCGAAACTCGCAACCGGATGGGTGATCTTTACGAGGCTGTCCCGGGCACCGATCGTCACTACTGACCGTCTGGTTTCCCTGAATATGTCGAATTGATCCGGGTCCCCGGCCCTTGCCGGCCTTGCCACCCCGATCACCCCAGCCGCAGGGGCAGTGCCAGGGCGTACCGCCTCACCTGTGTTCATCAGTAAATGCCTTTCGATAAGGCCATCCAGAGAGAAAAGTGACCGTGAGGCATTTCATTTCAGGCGCTTCTGTTGCCGTCCTTCTTGCCACGACCGCCGGCACAGCCATGGCCCAGGTCAGCCCGGTCCGGTCGGAGGGGCAGGCCGTTACGACCATCGACGAGGTCATCGTGACGGCCCAACGTCGTGAGCAGGCGGCGCAGGACGTCGGCATCGCTCTGAGCGTGCTGTCCGGCGACGAACTGACCGATCGCGGCATCTCCAATATCAACCAGCTGCAGTATGCGACGCCCAATCTGGAGATCGAACCGGCCTTCGGTGGTGGCGCGGCCCAGTTCCGTCTGCGGGGCGTCGGCTTTCAGGACTATGCCTCGAACAACGCGCCGACGGTCGGTGTCTATGTGAACGAGGTCGCCTATCCGGTGCCGGTCATGACCCAGGGTCTGATCTTTGACGTCGACCGGGTCGAGGTTCTGCGGGGCCCCCAGGGGACCCTGTACGGCCGCAACACTACCGGCGGGGCGATCAACTTTGTCACCCGTAGACCGAGTGCGGTTCCGACAGCCGGAGTGATGGTCGAGTACGGTCGTTTTGATGCCCTGCGCGCCGAAGGTTTTGTCTCGGGTCCGCTGGGCGACCACGCCCGCGGGCGGCTGGCGGCCTCTACGGAACAGGGCGGAGCCTGGCAACACAATCGCGACACCGGGGAATCGATCGGTGATGCGGACCGCACCGCTGTTCGTGGCTTGCTGACCGTTGATGCCAACGACGCCCTGTCGCTGACGCTGGACGTCCACGGCGGGATCGACAAGTCCGAGAACCAGGCCCTCTACCTGTTCAGTCCCCTGACCACGCGACGGGGCGGGCCGGGCAGCGTCACCATTCCGGCCGACACCGATCATTCCGCCACGGGTTGGGGTCTGTCACCGCGCTTCGCCGCCGAGATCGGCCGGGACATCAACGCCAAGCCGGGGCGGGACAATTCGTCATGGGGCAGCTCGCTCAGCGCCGTCCTGCATTTCGGCGGCATGAGCCTGACAGGCATCACCAGCTACGAGACCCTGGACCGCAGCGAGTACGGGGACTGGGATTCCTCGTCCTCGGTCGAGGCCGACACCTTTTTCGGAAGCGATGTGAGCGTCTTTTCTCAGGAAATCCGGCTGGCGTCGGCGGTTGACGGTCCGCTGAATTGGGTCGCCGGCGTCTACTATTCGAAACAGGAATTGGACGAGCGCTATTCGTCCGACTTCATCGACATCTTCGGGACCTGGGGGCAGGTCACCTATGCCCAGCAGGTCGAGTCGATCAGCCTGTTCGGTCAGGCCGAATATGCGCTCACCGACACGCTTAAACTGATCGGCGGACTGCGCTACGAGGAGGAGACTCGCGACCTCCAGGGCTTCGGTGCCGCCTTTGGTGGGGCGGTGGCCCTGCCGCCGACCTCGGTCTCGACCGAAATGACGCCGCTGACCGGCAAGCTGGCTCTCGAATACGCGCCCAGCGACAATCTGCTGATCTATGGCTCGTTCAGCCGAGGAGCCAAGTCGGGCGGGTTCACCACCTACAACACTGGGCAGAGCTCATCGATCCAGCCGTTCCGCCCGGAAATCCTGCGGGCCTGGGAGGTCGGTTTCAAGGCCAATCCGGCTCCGTCCCTTCAGATTAACGGCTCGACCTATTTCTACGACTATACGGATCAGCAAGTCCTGACCGCGGTCTATGGCCCCAACGGTCCGGTCGGCCGCTTCGCCAATGTGCCCTCGTCCGAGATCTACGGTGCCGAACTGGAAGGTGTGTGGCATCCGCTGCCCGATCTGCGCATCAGCCAGTCGCTGAGCTACAAACAGGGCAAATATACCGAGTTCTTTGACCTCGACGTCGCCGCCTCCCGCACTGCCGGCGCGGCTGTCTACGTCGACAAGTCGGGTCAGGATATCCCGTTCCCGGCGCTCAGCTACGGCGGTTCGGCGGCCTATGACTGGTCGGTTCGTGGCTTCGCCCTGACGGCCGAGGCCAACTACAGCTATCGCGATGACTATCCGTCGTGGCTGGGGGTCCGGTACGACGTTCCCGCCTACTGGCTGGCCAATGCCAGCCTGACCGTGTCACCCGAGGCCGGACAGTGGTCCGTGACCGGCTTCGTCCGCAATCTGTTCGACGAGGAATACGACCTGACGCGGAATTTCTTCACCAGCGCCGATATCGCCCAGCCGGGCCGACCGAGAACCTACGGCGTGCGCCTGACCTATCAGTACTGACGGGCGGGCCGGGGAGGGTGGCTTCGTGCCGGCCTCCCCGGCTGTGCGTTTTCCGGTTCCCCCCCGGACCGGTTCACTGTCACAAGGGGCGGGCATGAAGGCGATGACTCTCCTGATCCGACGATTTCCGGCTGCCGGGTTCCTGCTCGCCCTGATGATCGGGCTGCTGTTGGTGCCGGGTCAGGCCCTGGCTTCGGTTAGCCCGGCTGCGCCCCGTGACCGGCTGGTGCTCGGCCTGCCGCTGGAACCGCCCAATCTTGATCCGACGGCGGGAGCCGCGGCCGCAGTCGACGAGGTCGTCTACGGCAATGTGTTCGAGGGTCTGACCCGGATCACCGCGGCCGGGACCGTCGCGCCGGCCCTGGCGGAGTCGTGGGAGGTGTCTCCCGACGGTCTGATCTGGCTGTTCCGCCTGCGCCGGGGAGTCCGGTTTCATGACGGTACGGCTTTCGATGCCGACGATGTGAAATTCTCGCTGGACCGGATTCTCGCACCTGATTCCGCCAATGCCCAGAAGGCCCTGTTCGCGCCGATCAAGGCGGTGACGGTGGTCGATCCCCTGACTGTGCGTCTGTCGCTTGAGCGACCGGTCGGGGCCCTGGCCTATCTGCTGGGCTGGGGTGACGCCGTCATGGTGGGGCCCGAAACAGCGGCGTCCAATGCCAGTCAGCCGGTCGGCACAGGACCGTTTCGGTTTGACAGCTGGCAACGCGGCAGTGCCCTGCAACTGGTGCGTAATCCGGACTACTGGGGTCCGGCTCCGCAACTGCGCACGGTGGTGTTCCGTTTTATCAGCGACCCGACCGCCGCCTTCGCCGCGATGAGCGCCGGGGACATCGACGCCTTTCCCAACTATCCGGCTCCCGAGAATGTCGCCCGTTTTCGCAGCGACCCGCGCTTTCGGGTGATGATCGGGGCTTCCGAGGGCAAGGTGATCCTCGGTATTAACAACCGCGTTGCCCCGTTTAATGATCTGCGGGTGCGGCGGGCCGTCGCCCATGCCATCGACCGGCGGGCGATCATCGACGGGGCCATGTTCGGCTTCGGCGAGCCGATCGGCAGTCATTATACCCGTCAGTCTCCCGGTTATGTCGATCTGACCGGCCGCTATCCGCACGACCCGGCCCGGGCCCGGGCCCTGCTGGCCGAAGCCGGTTATCCGGACGGCTTCAGTGTCACCCTGCGTCTGCCGCCGCGACCCTATGCCCGGCGCAGTGGTGAGGTGCTGGCGGCCCAGCTGGCCGCGGTCGGGATCCGGGTGAAGATCGAGAACCTGGAATGGGCCCAGTGGCTGGATCAGGTGTTCAAACGTCACCAGTTCGACCTGACCATCGTCGAGCATGTCGAGCCGATGGACTACGGCATCTATGGTCGGAAGGACTATTATTTCGGGTATGACGATGCGGCCTTCGACGCCCTGCTCGAGCGTGTCGAAAGCGCACCCGACGAGACCACCCGTCTGGCCCTGCTGGGTGTGTTGCAACGCAAGATCACGGACGATGCCGTCAACGGTTTCCTGCTGCAGTCCTCGCGCATCGGCATCTGGAAAGCGGGGCTGAGCGGACTCTGGGTCAATGCGCCGATCGCGGCCAATGTGGTGTCCGGCGTGTCATTTGCCGGTGGTGCCGGCACGACCGGATCGACCTCGACCGAGCGGGGCTCTACCGGAGTCTGGGGCTGGATCGTTCTGGCCGGAACGACAGGCCTGCTGCTGCTGGTCGCCGGCCGCTTCGGTACAGCCTGGCTGGCCCGGCGGCTGGCCGGTCATCTGTTGACCCTGCTGGCGGCGACAGTGGTCATCTTCCTGCTGTTGCAGGTCGTACCGGGCGACCCTGCCGCCTATATGATGGGGCTGAATGCCACGCCGGAAGCGGTCGATGCGCTGCGCGAACAGATGGGCCTCCAGGGGCCCGCCCTGCAGCGTTATCTGAGCTGGATGGGAGAGCTGTTCAGCGGTCGGTTCGGGGTCAGCTACACCTATCAGGTCCCGGTCGGTCAGCTGATCGTCGAGCGACTGCAGGTGTCGGCTCCGTTGGCCCTGCTGGCCACCCTTCTGTCCCTGATCGTCGCGGTTCCAACCGGCCTGATTGCGGCAAGCCGTCGCGGCAGTCCCGTCGACACCGCCCTGATCGGTGTGACCCAGGTCGGAATCGCCCTGCCGAATTTCTGGATCGCCATGCTGCTGATCCTGCTGTTCTCGATCAATCTCGGCTGGTTTGCCGCGGGGGGCTTTCCCGGCTGGGAAGTGGGAGTCTGGCCGGCGCTGAAGGCATTGCTTCTGCCCGCCGTGGCGCTGGCCGCACCGCAGGCCGCCATCCTGGCGCGGGTCCTGCGCACGGCGCTGCTGGAGACGATGAACGAGGACTATGTGCGCACCGCCCGGGCCAAGGGACTCAGTCGTTCCCAGGCGCTGTGGCGACATGCGCTGCGCAACGCCACCATTCCGTTGCTGACCATTCTGGGCCTGCAGCTGCCCTTCCTGCTGGCGGGGGGCATCATCATCGAGAATGTCTTCTCCCTGCCCGGACTGGGTCGACTGGTGTTTCAGGCTATCACCCAGCGTGACCTGATCGTGGTGCAGGGCACGGTGATGGTGCTGGTCGCGGCGGTGGTGGTGGCCAGTTTTCTGATCGACCTGGCCTATGTTGCCGTCGATCCGCGTCTGCGGGGGCAGCGCTGATGATCCGTCCCCTGACGACCATGCGACTGCCGCCGGCGTTGATCATCGGCGCGACCCTGACCCTGACGGTGTTCGCGGCGGCGCTGATTTCGTTCGTCTGGACTCCCTACGGATTCGAGGAGATCCACATCGCCGACAGGCTGCAGCCGCCGTCGGGAGCCCACTGGATGGGTACCGATCATTTCGGTCGTGACGTGCTGTCGATGATCATGGTTGGATCCCGCAACTCCCTGGCCGTGGCCCTGGTTGCCGTTGGTATCGGGGCCGGCCTCGGTGTGCCGCTGGGTCTGCTGGCGGCGGCGCGACACGGCCCCGTCGATGAGGCGGTGATGCGGGCCAACGATCTGATCTTCGCCTTTCCGGCCCTGCTGGTGGCGGTGATGATCACGGCGGTGTTCGGACCCGGTGCCGTCAACGCGATCATCGCCATCGGTATCTTCAACATCCCCGTGTTCGCGCGCGTCAGTCGTGGCGCGGCGCTCAGTCTGTGGTCGCGGGATTATGTGCTGGCGGCACGCACGGCGGGCAAGTCTCGGGCCCGTATCTCGGTGCAGCACATCCTGCCCAATCTGATGAGCCTGCTGGTGGTTCAGGCGGCGATCCAGTTCGCCCTCGGTATCGTTGCCGAGGCGGGGCTGTCCTACGTCGGACTGGGAACCCAGCCGCCCATGCCCAGCTGGGGCCGGATGCTCAGTGAAGCCCAGACCATGATCGACTTCGCGCCCTGGCTGGCGGTCTGGCCCGGCATGGCCATTGTCGTCATCGTTCTGGGTTTGGGCCTGACTGGCGACGGTCTGCGGGACCTGCTTGACCCCCGGGTCCGACGGGAGCGCGGGCGATGACCGTCCTGTCCGTCCGCGATCTGCGGGTCTCGATCGATGAGGTGCCGATCCTGAATGCGGTCTCGCTCGAGGTCGCGCCCGGTGAGGTGCTGGGCCTGGTCGGCGAGTCCGGATCGGGCAAGTCGATGACGGCTCTGGCGATCATGGGCCTGCTGCCGTCGCGCGCCGTGGTCAACGGGGACGTCGATGTGCTGGAGACGCCGGTTCCCTATGCCGACGACCGGGCCATGCGTCTGGTCCGTGGCGACCAGATCGGCATGGTCTTTCAGGAACCGATGACGGCGCTGAACCCGCTGATGACCATCGGCGACCAGGTGGCGGAAACCGTCCGTATTCACCGCAAGGTCTCGCCGCTCGAAGCCCAGGTCATCGCCCGGCGAACCCTCGAGCGGGTAGGCCTGGCTAATGACCGGTTTCCGCTGGATCGCTATCCACATGAACTGTCCGGAGGTCAGCGTCAGCGGGTCGCCATCGCCATCGCCATCGCCCTGACGCCACGCCTGCTGATCGCCGACGAGCCGACTACGGCGCTGGATGTCACCACCCAGGCCCAGATCCTGAGTTTGCTGAAGCGTCTGGTGCGGGAGGACGGCATGGGGCTGATCCTGATCAGTCATGATCTGGCCGTCGTCGCCGGGACCGCCGACCGGGTGGCGGTGATGCACAAGGGCACGACCGTTGAGCAGGCCCGGGCCTCTCGCATTGTCACCGGTATGACCCATGCCGAGTCGCAGCGGCTGCTCGGCGCGGCGATGCACGTGCCGGTCCGCCGCGCCGCGCCTGCAGAGGGTGAACCGGTCCTTGAGGTCGAGGGGCTGGTTCGCGACTATCCGGGGGCCATGCGACTGTTCCGGCGCGCGGCTCCGTTCCGCGCCGTCGACAATGTCAGCTTCGTTGTTCGTCGGGGCGAGAGTGTCGGGCTCGTCGGCGAGTCCGGCTGCGGCAAGTCGACCCTGTTGCGCACGGTGCTGGGCCTGCACCGTCCACGGGCCGGCACTGTGCGGGTCATGGGCGAGGACTTCACCCGGGCCACGGGGGCGGACCTGAAGCGTCTGCGGCGGCATGTGCAGATGGTGTTTCAGGACCCCTCGGGCAGCTTTGATCCCCGCTGGCGGGTCGAGCAGCTGGTGTCCGAGAATTTCCATCTGCTGGAGCAACGACCGGATCGCGCCGAAGGGCGTCGTCGGGTCGAGGAAATGCTGGATCAGGTCGGTCTGACTTCGCGGGACGCCGATCGCTATCCGCATGAGTTCTCGGGGGGCGAGCGGCAGAGGATCGCTATCGCGCGGGCCCTGATCACCCGGCCTGCGATCATCGCCCTCGACGAGGCCGTGTCGGCGCTCGACGTGTCGATCCGGGCCCAGGTCCTCGATCTGCTGGCCGAGCTGTCGCAACGGCTGGGGCTGTCCTGGTTGTTCGCCAGCCATGACCTGACCCTGGTCGGGTCCATTACCGACCGTCTGATGGTGATGCAGGCCGGTCGGATCGTCGAGACGGGTGCGACCGAAGCGGTGTTCGCCGCGCCGGCCCACGCCTGCACCCGCGCGCTTCTGGCGGCGACGCCGGTGCTGTCGCGCGATAGACTGACTCCGGCCCTGTCGACTGACACCGTGCCCCTTTCCGTGGAGACGACCGATGAACCGTAGAACCCTGCTCGGCTCAATGGGCCTGATGGGTGGCCTTGCCGCTGCCGGAACAGCCTCGGCCCGGAGCTCATCCAGCCTGCACCCGGATGGTGGACGCAGCGGCCCCATGAACCTGATCACCGACGTACCCGGCCTCAAGGTCGGTCAGGCTCATTCTGTCGAGGTGCGTACCGGGGTCACGGTCATTCTCGCTGATACACCGGCCACGGCGGCCGTCGATGTGCGGGGCGGCGGCCCGGCCAGCCGCGAGACCGATGTACTGAAGCCGGAAAACCTGGTGCAGCAGGTTGACGCTATCGTCCTGTCGGGGGGGTCGGTCTATGGCCTTGGGGCCGGGGACGGTGTCACGGCCTGGCTCGGGGCCCGGGGACGGGGCTATGGCATGGGCGGGGCCCCCGGCGTGCCCCTGTCACCGATCGTGCCGACCGTCTGCCTTTATGATCTGGCCAATGGCGGCTCCAAGGACTGGGGCATGACACCGCCGTACCGTGATCTGGCTGTCACGGCCGCCGAAGCTGCTGCCGACCGGTTCGAACTGGGCACGGCAGGCGCGGGCTACGGAGCCGGAGCCGGATCGCTGAAGGGCGGCATCGGATCAGCCTCCACGGTCATGACCGCCGGCTACACGGTCGGGGCTGTCGTCGCCGTCAACAGCGTCGGTTCGGTCGTGGCGCCGGGGGGCAGGACCTTCTGGGCCGCGCCCTATGAGATCGGTGACGAATTCGGTGGCCTGGGCCCGGCTGGTCTCAGGGCTGCGGTCGAGGACTGGGGCCTGGCCAAGGTCGCAGCGCGGCCGCGTGAGAATACCACGATCGCCTGTATCGCCACTGACGTCGCCCTGACCCGGGTCGAGTGTCAACGGGTGGCTATCATGGCCCAGGACGGCATGGCACGGGCCATCCGTCCGTCGCATGCGCCGTTCGACGGTGACATCGTCTTCGTTGTCTCGACCGAAAAACAGACCCTGCCGGAGGGGGCCATGCGTCAGTTGGAAGTGACCCGGATCGGGGCCGTCGCCGCCGACACCCTGGCCCGCGCCATCGCCCGTGGCGTCTATCATGCGACACCTTGGCCGGGCACCACCGGCGGTACTTGGCGCGACCTTCGCGGGCACTGATCCGCGGTCCGTCGCTGGACCTGGAATTTACCCGCACGCGGGTGCCAGCTTACTTTCTTGGGTTTGGTCGACTCGATCAGAACGGAGAACGCTCTAGCTACCGCTCTTGCTGTTCCTGTCCGCTACCGGCACCCCCACCCCTTCGCCCAGAATCCGGGCAACGGTGTGCACGAAGCTCTCCTTGTTCAGGGGCTTGGACAGGGCTTCGTCAGCTCCCAAGGAAAGGGCGGTACGGAGCAACAGGCTGATCTCCATGCCGCCGCCCGCAGAAATGGCCAGGATCTTCACGTCGGGCCGGGTCGCCTTCAATTCGGTGATGGTTTCCAGACCGTCCTTGTGGGGCATCAGCATGTCGAGGATGACCAGATCGACCGGCAGGATGGAGATGACCGCCAGCGCCTCCTCACCGTCGGAGGCCTCGACGATGGCATAGTTTTCGCTGCGGAGCATTTCCGTCGCGATCATGCAGATGGTTGGGTCGTCGTCGACGATTACGATAATGGCCATGTCGCCCTCCGCTCCCATCTTCACGGCGCAGCCCGCACCATTTCGCTAAGACAAATACTTAATGCTGATGCCGCCCCTTCGGTCAGATCGATGATCGCATCGTTCTTTCCGGCGATGAACAACCAGGCTCGATTGGCGGGAAGTGATGTTGGCTTTTCTTCGACAGGCCGGGACGGTCATTGTGGCGAAATACCTTGAACTCAAGGGCACTCCGTCCCTCTATATCAACGCCAGTTACGAGACTTCCAATGTTCCCGTACCTGATGGTGTGGGGCCAAATCCGGGCGGCACACGTCTGATTAACTGAATTCCACGGGGTGATGACGATGGTTATCGAGGTGAATGCAGCAGGCGAAGCGGCGGATGCAGGTTCCGGGTCCGGTGAGCGTCGGATGCCAGCGGCGCGACGTGGCAAGGATCGTCGGCGATCCGGCAACCGCATCAATGCCTCGGCACCACGGCGGTCCCTGATGAAACTTCTGGGAGCCTACGGACTGGCCGTCTCCGGCAGCCTGTTTGCGCTCATCCTGCTGGCAGGTGCCATGCTGGCCGATATCTTGCCCGTGATCAGTCTGGGTCTGGCCGCCGCGGCCATGGGCACCTCGATCGTGGTTCTGGCCCTTGGGGCCCTTGAGGAGCGATTGATCGAGGTTCGGCTGGAATTGATGATGCTGAACGGGGGCATGCGGAAGGACGAACGGCGTCGGTCTGATCGTCGCTCGACGGCAACCGCCGGGGCCAAGGTCAAGAGGAAAGTCTAGGAGAGAGCCTGGGCGAGGTCGGCAATGATGTCCTCCTCCTCCTCAAGCCCGACGGAAAGCCTGACCAGGCCGTCCGAGATTTTGTGCAGCAGGCGTTCCTCGGGCGTATAGGTCGAATGGGTCATGCTGGCGGGGTGCTGAACCAGGGTTTCCGCATCGCCCAGAGACACGGCACGACGGATCATCTTCAGGCGGTTCATCATCCGCACGCCGGCTGCCATCCCCCCGTGCAGTTCCAGAGCGATCATGCCGCCGAAGTCGGACATCTGTCGGCAGGCGAGGGTATGCTGGGGAAAGCTTTCCAGGCCCGGATAATGGACTGCCGCGACGGCCGGATGAGCCTCCAGCCAGGCGGCCAGAGTCCTGGCTGAACCGCAGTGCCGCTGCAGCCGGACCTGCAGGGTCTTGAGCCCGCGAAGAACCAGGAAGGCGTTGAACGGCGACATCACCGCACCGGTCATATCCTTGACGCCGACCAGTCGGACCTGGGTCATGTCATCGGTCCTGCCCGCCGCCAGCCCACCGACCAGATCACCATGACCGCCCAGATATTTGGTCGCTGAATGGACCACGATGTCGGCTCCCAATTCGATCGGCCGGGTCAGGACCGGCGTGGCGTAGGTATTGTCGACCACCGTGCGGGCTCCGGCCGCGCGTGCAATGGCGGAAACGGCGGCGATATCAACCAGCTGCATGTTGGGGTTGGCTGGTGTCTCGAAATAGACGATCCGGGTTCGTGCGCTGACGGCGGCGGCCACGGCCTGGAGGTCGGTCATATCGACGTGGGTGACGGTGATCCCGAAGCGGGCCAGGCCATGGCGCAGGAAGGAAAAGGTGCAGCCGTAAAGCGTCGTGTCGGTGACCAGCTCGTCGCCGGGGCTGAGGAAGGTCCATAGCACCGCGGTGATCGCCCCCATGCCCGAGGCCGTGGCCACGCCGGCTTCCGCGCCTTCAAGGATGGCCAGTCGTCGCTCCAGCAGATCGGTGGTCGGGTTGGAGATACGCGAATAGAAATGCCCCTCGCGGGTGCCGGCGAACATCTCGCCTCCCGCTTCGGCCGTTTCGAAGGCAAAGGTCGACGACAGATGCAGGGGCGGGGTCAGGGCCCCCTGTTCGTCCAGCGGATCATAGCCGAAATGGATGGCGCGGGTGGCGAAGCCGGAAGATTGGTCGGACATGGGCGAGTTCCTGTGCTCCGGCTATTATGCCGTAGCTGAACCCGCAGTTTCTTGCGATATTGACCCTCTGATTGCCATTCATTGGCATATCCTGCTGAGGACTCGCGAAATGGACATCAAAGACCGTCAGATCATTCGCGAGCTTCAGAAGGATGGGCGGCTCAGCAATCAGGATCTGGCCGAGCGGGTCAACCTGTCGCCGTCCCCGTGCCTGCGGCGGTTACGCAACCTTGAGGCGGAAGGGGTCATCACCGGCTATACCGCCCTGGTCGACCAGAAGGCCTGCGGTCTGCCGATCACCGTATTCATCCGTATTCGGCTGGAGCGGCATTCGGATGAAGGCGTAAGGATTTTCGAGCAGCAGATCGGTCGTATCGAGGAGGTGCTGGATTGTTATCTTTTGGCTGGCGGGGATGACTATCTGCTGCGGGTCCTGACCCATAGTCTGGAAGCCTATGAGGATTTCATCCGCCGACGGATTCACGCCATCCCGGGGATCGCCTCGATCGACAGCAGCTTTGCTTATGGGGTCGTCAAACAGACGCGGGTATTTCCCGTGTGACATCAGGTTCGACGTCTATTCAGCGGGGAAACCAGAGCACTTGCTCTAGAGCAAAAATTCCTAGTGCTGCAGACCGATTGCAGTCCGCATCAGGCGCAGGTTTTCGGCGATCAGATTGTCCTCGTCGCTCGTCTCGCTGGCGGTCGTATCGAGTCGTTTCAGCGCCCGGATATGCACACGCAGTGCTTCAGTGTGCCAGACGTCGCGGGCCTTCTTGCCGTCGACCATGACCGCGATCCCGCGGGCGATCTCTCCGATGGCCTCCATTCTGGCCGCCCCGGCGACCTCGGCGATGTTCATCGCCGAGGTCCCGATGGTCTGGTGAGCGGCATCCAGCGCTTCGTCGGTTTCCTCGGCGAATGGTTCAATGATCGCGATTTTTTCCGCGACGAAGGTGCGGATTGAATCTTCCATCTTGATGACGCGCACGGTGGCGTCGGCAATCAGTTGATCCGTCGTCGGTGCATCGGACGTCTTGAAGATGTTTGCCAAAAAATTTACCGGCCGGAATATGTGAACCTTGCTCATACCGTCGCCCTATCCGAACAGCGCGCTGATGTCGTCCTGGGACAGGGCGCGGTCGGGATCGGAAACCAGGGCCAGGGCGTCGGCGCGACGTTCCTCCCCCTGCTCCGAGCCCACGCCGGCCTTGAAGCGACGATCAGGGCCGGTGAAGTTCGGTGCGGAGACGAAGTCTCTGTGGCTTCTCGCTACCCATTCGATTCGTTTCAGCAGGATGCCGGGAGCCAGGGGCTTTTTCACCACCAGATTGGCACCGGCGTCCCGGACCTTGGTGACCATGTGATGGGGCGTGTAGCCGTGCATGACCACGATCGGGGTCGTGTAGTTAGGCTCTTTGTCCTGGGAGCGGATATGGCGGACCAGGGCGACACCGTCTTCCTCCTCCATGTCGAAATCGATGAGAATCAGATCAAAGCGTTCGAGCGCAAGCATGGGCTTGGCCTCGCTGGCGGACCGGCAAGGTGTGATCTGACGAACCCTGAACCCGGTCAGGATCTGTGACAGCAATTCCAGGGACTGCGGGTTGTCATCAACCAGAAGGACCTTGGACTTACGCAGGTCGATTCGAGAGGAAGCCAATGTGTTTGCCTTGATGAAGCGGCGATTGACGGTGAGTTAGCGGGTAGCCATGAGACGGTCGGCGGCTCCCTGATCCAGACCTTCCCCGGAAAGGGCGGGTCCGTTCAGTAGCGGGTCGGCGTCGACACCCTTTACGGACAGAGTGTCGAGCATGGTGTGCAATTTGGTCAATCGCTGACCGGTGATGTCCTGGAAGGCGCAGGCCTCGAGGATGGCGCAGAGAGACTGTTCGAGACGATCGAATGCACCGGATTCGCCCTCACGGGCCGCGCCGGCATCCTTCAGGCACTGTTCCGCTGCGGACAATATAGTGTCTGCGGCCTGTTCGATTTCGCCGCGGACAGTCAGAACGATCGCATGTGCTTCTTTTTCGGCCACGTCAGAGCTCCCCAAGGACAGCGGTCAGCTTCTGCTTCAGCACCGCGAGCGTGAATGGTTTGATGATGTAGTTGTTTACGCCCGCCTGACGGGCGGCCACGACGTTTTCCGTCTTCACCTCGGCGGTGACCATGACGAAGGGCGTGTCCTTGGTGCGAGGGTCGGCGCGCACTGCCTGGAGCAGTTCGTAGCCGGTCATCGGCACCATGTTCCAGTCTGACAGGATCAGGCCGTATTCATTCTGGCGAATTTTTTCCAGGGCCGAGGGGCCATCGAGGGCCTCGTCTATATTCTTGAAACCCAGCTGCTCCAGCAAGCTGCGAACAATGCGAATCATCGTCTTGTAATCGTCAACGACGAGCACGTTCATGGATTTGTCTACCGCCATCGCAGCTCTCTTTCGGTCTCGGTTAGGGCCTCCGTTTACTATGTGATCCGTAACGTAGTGGTTAAGGCGGTTACGATTAGCGGTCAGGCATTCCCTGTATTCCGCCGATTATTTTTAGAGGCGACTCCATTATTAGCGACCGTAAGCGCCTGTGGGGCGCGAAAATGTCCCTGAGGTATAATAAATACAAGTTTAGAGTCGGCGTCGAGTCCAATTCCTGGTTGTGCCTGGCGTTCTATATTTAAACCCAGAGTACTTTGTAGCTAATTCGAAGTTCGCGGTTCTTCGATCTTAAACCCACATTAACCGAACATCCCCCCTCGTTAAGCATGCCGGTTTGATCCGGATATCCCGGAGCGGGGGTGGCAATTGGACGACCTGGTTACAGATTTCATCGCGGAAACGCGCGAGGGGCTTGAGGCTCTGGACAGCGAGCTGGTTCGTTTCGAACAGTCGCCGGATGACCCTGAAACGCTGGGCGGGATCTTTCGTCTGATCCACACGATCAAGGGAACCTGCGGGTTTCTGGGATTGTCGCGCCTGCAGAATGTCGCCCATGCCGCCGAGAACGTACTGGGTGCGTTCCGGGACGGTGATCTGGCGGTGACGCCGGCGGCGGTTTCGGCCGTTCTCGATACAGTCGACCTGATCCGGTCCATTACTGACGCGCTCGCGGCGACCGGCAGTGAACCTGCTGGGGACGACTCCGCGCTGATCGCACGCATGGAGGCGTTTCTGGAAGGCGGGGAGGTCGAGGCCGCTGCGCCGTCCGAGGCGGCGGCGGACAAGGATGCGGCTCCTGCCGCTGACGGCCGCAACCTGATCGAACAGCTTGGCGGCGATGCGACCCTGGACGCAGCCACGGAATCCATTCTGGTGCGGATGCAGTCCGAGGGTGACCTCGGGCCCTTGTTTGGCCACCTGGACCCTGATCGCCTGCAGGCCGCGGTACGCGACAGTCTTTGCGGACAGGCCCGCAAGTCGGAGCCCTCGGACGCTTTCGTGCGAGCCATGTCGGATGTCACCGACGGCTTGATCGCGGATCATCAAATCGAATCTGTCTTCAACATGGTCGTCGTGGCCATGCGCGAGCTCGACATCGCCGATGCGCCGCTGGAGCGGCTCCGGGTGCTTGTGCAGCTTCCCGCTGTGGCGGCGGAAGAGCCGTCGATTGAAGCTGCCGAGCACGAAGAAGAAGACGTTCTGTCGGACGATCTGCCGGCGGCGGATGTCGCTTCCCTGGCCGAGAGTTCCTCGCCCACACCAGTACCGGACCCCATGCCAAACCCCATGCCTGCACCAGTAACCGCTTCCTCGCCGTCCGCTCCCGCCGTTTCCGCAAAGGCGGAGACCGAGTCTTCAGGGCCGGCGCAGACGATCCGGGTCAGCGTCGATGCGCTGGAACACCTGATGACCGTCGTCAGTGAGCTGGTCCTGATCCGGAATCAGTTGATCCAGACCCTTCGCCTCGAGCCGGAGAGTGCGTTTGCAGCTCCCCTGAATCGCCTGAATCAGGTGACCAGCGAGCTGCAGGAAGGCGTGATGACTACGCGGATGCAGCCGATCAGCGGGGCGTGGGCCAAGCTGCCGCGGCTGGTCCGCGACCTGGCCCAGGATCTGGGCAAGACCATTGATCTCAGCATGCACGGTCAGGACACCGAACTGGACCGTCAGGTTCTGGAGCTGATCAAGGATCCGTTGACGCACATGATCCGCAACGCTGCGGACCACGGACTGGAAACCCCCGAGGAGCGACTGGCCGCCGGAAAGGGCGAATCCGGTCGCATCTCCCTGCAGGCCCGCCACGAGGGCGGGGCCATCGTCATCGAGATTTCCGACGACGGTCGGGGCCTTCCGGCCGAAAAGCTGCGGGCCAAGGCCCTCGCCTCGGGCATCGTCACGCCGGCCCAGGCCGAGCAGATGTCCGACATTGAGGCCCGTCAACTGATCTTCCTGCCGGGTCTCTCCACCGCTTCCGAAGTCACGTCTGTTTCAGGGCGTGGTGTCGGCATGGATGTGGTGCGAACCAATATCGAAAAGATCGGCGGCGCCATCGAACTGACATCCGTTGAGGGGCAGGGCACCACCTTCACCATCCGCATCCCCCTGACGCTGACCATCGTCTCGGCCCTGATCGTCGAATGTTGCGGCGAGCGGTTTGCCATGCCGCAATCCAGTCTGGTCGAGCTGGTCAGCGCCAGTGATGGCTCGGGACGCACCATCGAGTTTATCGACGGGGTCGCGGTGTTGCGACTGCGCGACCGGCTCCTGCCCCTGATTTCGCTGCAGGACCTGTTGGGCCTGGAGCCCGCCGGCGAGCCCTCGGGCGAAACCTGTATCATCGTGGCGCGTGTCGGTTCGTTCAACTTCGGGGTCATCGTCGATCGCGTGTTCGACACCGAGGAAATCGTGGTCAAGCCGGTCGCCACCGTGCTGCGGCATCTGAAGCTCTATTCCGGCGCGACCATTCTCGGGGATGGGGCCGTCATTCTGATCCTCGACCTGAAGGGTGTTTCGACCGAAGCAGGGGCCGGACAGGGGACGGCCGGTCTGGTGGACGAGGCGCTTGAGGATGCCGCCAAGGGCGAGGCCCTGTCCGCCCTTCTGGTGTTCCGGGCGGCCAACGACAGTCTCAAGGCTGCGCCGCTGGCCAGTGTGGCGCGGATCGAGGAGCTCGGTGCCGAACAGATCGAGTGGATCGACGGACGAAGCGTCATCCAGTATCGCGGCAAGTTGATGCCGATTATCGGCTCCGACGCCGAACCGGCCAGCAGCTGGGAGGGTGACGAGAAGCGACCGTTGCTGGTCTTCGCCCGCGAGGATCGCGCCGTCGGTCTGCTGGTCAATGAGATCGTCGATATCGTCGAAAGCGTATTGAAGACGGACATGGCCGCCAACGGTGCGGGTGCCCTGGGCGGTCTCATCATCGGCGGCGTGGCGACCGAACTGATCGACGTGCCCTACTATTGGCGTCAGGCCCTTCAGGAAGAGGGGGCCCCCGCCTTTGCCGATCCGGCGAACGCCCCTGCTGCAAGCCCGGCCACGGCTACGGCTACGGCCGCCGCTGCGACCGCAGCGGCAGCCTCCGCGGCTCCGGCTGCACCGTCGGCACCCGGTGCCGGCAGCCGGCGTCTGCTGCTGGTCGACCAGAGTCCCTTCTCCCAGCTGCTGCTCCGGCCGCTTCTGGCCCAGGCGGGCTATGAGGTGACGGTGGCGGCGGATCCCGAGGCGGCGCTCGGCCTCTATGACTCGGGTGAGCAGTTCCACCTGATCATGGCCGACACCTCCAGCCCGGAAGAGGCCCAGGGCTTCGCCACCGCATTCGCCCGCGCATCCAGCTGGCACAAGACGCCGCTGCTGAGCCTGGCCTTCCACAACACCGTCACCCCCGGCGGATCCGGTGGGCCGGGCGGCGTGGATCAAACCACCCTTCTGGACGCCGTCTCCGGCGCCCTTGGCGAAATGAGAGGAGCCGCATGACTATCCGGGCCGAAAACTCACTGGTCGCCACCGACTCAACCGAAGGGCTTGTCTCGATCAAGGTCGGGAAGCAGGCCTTCGGCGTGCCCGTCCTGTCGGTTCAGGATGTCATCGCCGAGACCCCGATCAACCGGGTCCCGCTCAGTCCGCCGGAAGTGGCCGGGTCGCTCAATCTTCGCGGCCGTATCGTGACGGCTATCGACATGCGCTGTCGTCTGGGCATGCCCCAGCGTGAGCCCGAGGATCGCTCCATGAGCGTGATCGTCGAGCATGGCGGTGAGCTCTATGCCCTGGTCGTTGATGACGTCGGCGATGTCCTGTGGCTTGAGCCCAGCGAACATGAAGCGGGCCCTGCAACCCTGTCGCCCCAGTGGCGGAGCGTGTGCAGCGGACTCTACCGCCTCGAGGGCGATCTGCTCCTGGTTCTGAACATCGATCAGGTTCTCACGCTCACGCCCAGTACATCCAACAGCCTAGCCGCCTGACGCCGCCCCATTAGCCCAAATCACCGCCGCCCCTCGGGTCGGCAGACACCAAAAAGGACATACCATGTCGACCGCCACCGCCACTAAAGACGACGCCGAGAATTTCGAAGCCATGCTGGAAGATTTCCGCGGGCAGGTTGAGGCCATCCGCACATCGCAGGCGGTCATCGAATTCCAGCTGGACGGTACCATTCTGGACGCCAACGACAATTTTCTGAACACGCTGGGCTATACCCTGGCCGAGGTTCGCGGCCAGCATCACAGCCTGTTTGTCGATCCGGCTGAAAAGAACACGCCGGAATATCGGACCTTCTGGGATCAACTGGCCAGGGGTGATTCCTTCACGCGCCAGTTCAAGCGTATCGCCAAGGACGGCCGCGAGGTGTGGATCCAGGCTAGTTACTGCTCGATCAAGGACACGGCGGGCAAGCCGATGAAGGTGGTCAAATATGCCACTGACATCACCAAGATGGTCAATGAGCGGGCCGAGGGGCTGAAGACCCAGGGTGCCGTCGACACCATGAACACCGCCTTCATGATGGTCGACCGTGAGATGAACGTTCTCTACGCCAACGACAGCGTCAACGATTTGATGCGCGGCACCGCGGGTGCCGTCCGGACCGTGTGCGCCGAGTTCGATCCGGAAAAACTGGTCGGCACCAGCGTCTCCAGCTTCCTGAAGGACCCGGCTATTCAACGTCGCCTGACGGGGGACGCCTCGCAGCTGCCGTTCGAGACGGACATCCACATCAGTGATGTGATCTTCCACCTGTCGGTCAACGCGGCCATGAGCGAGGCTGGCGCGCACGTCGGCAACTCCCTCGAATGGTCCAATGTCACCGAGGTCCGCGCGGCTGACGCGCTGAACACGGATCTGGCCAATCAGATGGCCGCGATCAGCAAGGCTCAGGCCGTCATCGAGTTCCAGATGGACGGCACGATCGTGTCTGCCAACGCCAACTTCCTGACCACCCTCGGCTACTCACTCGACGAGATCCAGGGGCAGCACCACAGTATGTTCGTTGATCCGGTTGAACGCAGCGCACCGGAATACAAGGCCTTCTGGGAAAAGCTGAACCGCGGCGAACACGACGCCCGCCAGTACAAGCGTATCGCCAAGGGCGGCCGTGAGGTCTGGATCCAGGCCAGCTACAACCCCATCAACGATGCCAACGGCAAGCCGATGAAGGTGATGAAGTACGCTTCGGACATTACCCTGACCCGCAAGGTCGCCGAGCGGGTCAAGGAGATCTCGAACATCGTCTCCTCGGCCTCGTCGGAAATGCGGGCGACCGCAGAGTCGATGGCCCGCACCGCTGCCGAAGCCACCACCCAGGCCGCGGCCGTCGCCAATGCGGCCCAGGTCGCGTCCAGCAATGTGCAGACCGTGTCCGCCGCCGGTGAAGAGTTGTCGGCCTCGATCTCCGAGATCGCACGTCAGGTCGCAGAATCGACCAACATCACCCAGCGCGCGGTGAGCGAGACGGACACCACCAGGGCGGCGATCCAGACCCTCGCCGAGGCAGCGCAGAAGATCGGCAATGTGGTCACCCTGATCAACAACATCGCCGGTCAGACCAAGCTGCTGGCCCTGAACGCCACGATCGAGGCGGCTCGCGCCGGCGACGCCGGCAAGGGCTTCGCGGTCGTTGCCTCCGAGGTCAAGAGCCTCAGCGACCAGACGGCCAAGGCGACCCACGAGATTTCCTCGGAAGTCTCGGCCATGCAGGCGGCGACCAGCACATCGGTCTCGGCCATCCAGGGCATCGCCGACACCATCGGCAAGGTGGCAGAAATCGCCGCCGCCATCGCCAGTGCGGTTGAAGAACAGTCCGCGGCCACCGGCGAAATCTCGGCCAATGTGACCGAGGCCGCCGCCAGTACCCAGGAAGTGTCCTCCAACATCCAGGGCCTGAACGAAGGGGTGGCACAGACCAGCGCCGCCTCGGCCCAGCTGCTGACCGCTTCGGGCGAACTGGCCACCCAGGCCGAAGCCCTGAGCACCGAGGTCGACGGCCTACTCTAGTCGACACCGGCCCCGGGGTTCGCCCCGGGGATCGGCTCAAGCCCATCAAGACCCGGCCCGGTCCATCGTCAGATGGGCCGGGCCGGTTTCGTTTGGGGGATAGCGGGCGCGCAGGTGATCGCGGGGATGGTTGGGTGCCTCTTCCCGTCCGGGACCTGCGCCTTGCATGCCCCCCACAGCACCCTCGTGTTGGGGGTTGGTAGGGTGACTGCAGGGCTTGCCTGAGGGACGGGGCCGGGGAGGTCGCCGCTACGGCGGCGGCGTCTGACAGGGCCAAACAAAACAGGCCGTCCCGGAAACCGGAACGGCCTGTGTGTCAGGAACGGGAAGTCTTGCGGACGTCTGCGGCCGCGGCCCGGTAATCAGGCCGACTTGGCCATGTGGATGCCGGCCTTGCGGTAGAGGCCCCGGACACCCGGCGTCGACTCAATGGCTGTGGTGACCCCCAGAACGGTCTCGGCGCTGCCGAGGAACAGGGCTCCGTCGGACGGCATGGCGCGGCCGATCTGTTCCAGGATCTGTCGCTTATGTTCGACGTCGAAATAGATCAGCACATTGCGGCAGAAGATGATGTCGAACATGCCCATGCCGGTGGTGCCCTGGAGCAGGTTGTGCGGGCGGAACTGAACCATCTGTTGCAGGACGCTCGACACCTTCCAGCCGTCGGGAACAGGCTTGAACCAGCGTGCCTGCCGTTCTGGCGACAGGCCACGTTTGACCTCGAAATCGTTATAGACGCCTTCCCTGGCCTTCTGGAGGATCGGCTCGGACATGTCCGTGGCCAGGACTTCCAGCTTCCAGCCGGCCAGCCGCGGCCCCATTTCCTGCAGGATCATGGCGACCGAATAGGGCTCCTGGCCGCTGGAGCAGGCGGCACACCAGACTCTGAGGCTGCGCTGGGTCTGTCGCGCTTCGATCATGGGGGGGAGGACGTTGGCCGCCAGCTGTTCAAATGGCGTGGCGTCGCGGAAGAAATAGGATTCATGGGTGGCCATGGCGTCCACGCAGCGTTGAATCAACGCCTCGGGCGAGCTCTTGCGGATCGTGGCCAGCAGGGCCTCGACATTGGCCATACCTTCAGAGCGCGCGAGCGGACTCAGCCGGCTGGCTACCAGATAAGCCTTCTCCGGGGTGACCACGAGGCCGGACCGTTGCCGTATCAGGCGACAGAAATGGTCGAAATCGGGGCCGGTCATGAGGTCATTCCAGAGATACGCCGGACCCAGGGTCCGACTTGATTGAGAGGCAGGATTTGATCGGCAAGGCCGGTTGCGGCGGCGGCTCCGGGCATGCCCCAGACCACGCTGGATTCCTCGTCCTGAACGACGAAATGGCCGCCGGCCTGAACAACGGCCTCGCAGCCGCGGGCTCCGTCGGATCCCATGCCGGTCAGGATCAGTCCGAGCACGCCCGAGCCGTAGACCTTGGCGACAGAGCGGAACATCGGATCGACCGCCGGGCGGCAGAAATTCTCGGGCGGTTCCTGGTTCAGACGCAGGATGGGGTGGGCCCCGTCGCGGGCCACGACCATATGCCAGCCCCCGGGAGCGACGTAGCAGCGGCCCGGCAGGATCCGCTCACCGTCCTTGCCTTCGGCACAGGGACGGTCACCGATTCTGGACAGTTGTTCCGCCAGCAGGGCAGTGAAGGTCGCAGGCATGTGCTGGGTCAGCAGGATCGGCTGTTCGACGGCCCCGCGCAGGGATTCGAAGACCTTCATCAACGCCGGGGGTCCACCGGTCGACGATCCGATGGCGATGATGTTCGGCTTGGTCTTGATCGGTCGGGTGCCGACCGCAGGAAGGGGGCCGGCTGGCCGGGCCATCGGAGCCGCTGTGACCGTCCCCGCAGGCGCACCGGCCGGGGTGACCACCGGGGGAACGAAGGCGCTGCGTTTCGGTGCCAGCGCCCGTATCTTCGAGGCCAGTTCGCGCTTGAACTCCTCGGCCGAGCCCAGTCCGCTTTCAGGCTTGGCCACATAGTCGGCGGCTCCCAGGTTCAAGGCTGTCAGGCTGATTTCGGCGTTACGGCGTGTCAGCGTCGACGCCATGATGACGCGAATCTTGGGGTACAGCTGAACGATCTGTTTCAGTGCGGTCAGGCCGTCCATCACCGGCATTTCGATATCGAGCACCACGATGTCGACCTGCTTCCGGGTCAGTTCCGACAAGGCCAGCTCGCCGTTGGCCGCTGTCCCGACGACGGTCATGCCGTTTTCGGCGGCGAGTTGACGCGAAATCAGACCCCGCACGACGGCTGAATCATCAACCACCAGGATTCGGATTTCAGCGACGGTAGCTAGGGAATGCGGCATGGGTTCTCGTTCGCGATTGAACTGGAGACAGTCCGCCCTTCACGGGCGAGCGACCATTTCACAGCCGGGCAACCAGGTTACCCGTGGTTTTTATGGTCATGGAAAGTAGAACGGCACGTTAAGTTCACTGATAATCTGGCGTTTAAAATACAGATCGCAGAGCTGTTGTTCAGTTCTCTGAACCCAAGTAAATATTACATTCGGCATGGAGCATTGTACATGAGGGGAGTTAAAATTATCCCTCAAGGTCATGACTTCCGCTTTGGTCTGGCGTATAAAAAGTGCAGACTCAAATCCCAAGCGCCAACGCGACCGAACAGGATTTTGTTTTGAGCACGCACCTGCCGGAACGCGGGCGGCACCGATTCAGCCGGACCACCATCCCGTTTGTCGGTGCGGCCACGGCCCTGTTGGTCAGTCTTTTTATCGGCCTCGTCTTTGCGGAGATTTTTTCGCCGAAGATGATCTTCCTGCTGATGGTGCCGGTTGTCGCCTTCATTGTGATCCTGAGGGGATTTTTCGGGGCCCTCGGAATTGGCCTGATAGCAGCGGCTACGGCCTTCATTCTGATTGGGGCCCTGCTCTTCTTCCAGCCGGTCGGCGGCATTGGTGCCGGCGCTTTCCTGCTGTTTTGTGGAGGGGTCGCGTTCGTCGCCGATCGTTATCATCGATCCCGTCAGGAAACAGCCAGACTACATGAACGGCAGCAGGCCATTCTCGACAGTGTCCCGGCGGCGGTGTTTCTGTTTGATGTATCGGGAAAGGTGCATTTCTTCAGCGCCGCCGCAGAGGCGATGTTCGGCTGGCGCGCGGAGGAGATCAGGGACCGCCCCGTCTGGCTGTTGTTTCCGCCGCAAGCGCGCGTGGTGATCGAGACCTGTCTGGCGTCCGCCGCCCGCGACGGCGAACATGACGGGTTTGGTCGGCCGCGCATTACGCTGGGGCAGAAGAAAGATGAATCGACCTTTGAAGTCGAACTTTCGGTGTCCCCGAGGCGGTCGAACCAGGAGAAACTCCTCACCGGTTTCTGCCGAAACCTCAGTGACGAGCTGGCGGCCCAGCACAAGCTTACGGCTCTCCAGTCCCAGCTCATTCATATGTCCCGGCTGACGGCGATGGGGCAGATGGCGTCTGCCCTGGCTCATGAGCTGAACCAGCCGCTGATCGCGATTTCCAACTATGTGTCGGCCTCGGCGCGCCTGATGCAGCAGCATCCGCAGGATCCGCTACTGGTCGGGGATGCCCTGAGGGGGGCCGCTGAGCAGGCCCGGCGCGCGGGACGGATCATCAGTGGCCTTCGGGATTTCGTTGCGAAGAATGAGTCCCGTCGTCGGGAATGCAATGTCGAATCCCTGGTTGACGAGGCGGTGGTACTGGCCACAGTCGGGGCTGCGGAGGGGTGGCTCGATGTCGATATTGAGCCTGATCTGGTTTCGGTTTTTATTGACCCGATCCAGATTCAACAGGTGCTGGTCAATCTCATACGCAATGCCATTGAGGCGATGGAGGAGGTCGACTGCCGACAGAAATTGGAGATTGTCGCGCGTCGGGTCGGAGGGTTCATCGAGGTGAAAATTACTGACAACGGACCGGGCATCGCACCTGAAGTCGTCGATCGGTTGCTTCAGCCGTTTGTCTCGACCAAGACGGCGGGGCTTGGAATCGGACTGTCGATTTCCAGGGACATTGTTGAAGCCCATGGTGGCAAGATCTGGCTGGATCCGGCACCAGGACCGGGGGCGACCTTCAGATTCACCCTGCCTGTTTTCGGAGGGGGGGATGCCGCTGTCGCCGCCTGATCCCGTGGTGCACCTGATCGATGACGATCCGGCCGTTCTGGCCTCCCTGCAACTGCTTCTCGTGAGCGCCGGTCTGGAGGCGCGGGGATACCAGAGTGCCGAAGCCTTTATGGCTGTCGCGCCGGATCTGCCTCCGGGTTGTATCGTCACCGATGTACGGATGCCCGGCATGGATGGCCTTGAAATGATGGCTTGCCTCAAATCCATGGAGGTCAATCATCCGGTCGTGGTCATTACCGGCCATGGTGACGTGTCCCTGGCGGTTGAGGCCATGAAGAAGGGGGCGATCGACTTTCTCGAAAAACCGTTCGAAGACACCGCGTTGCTGCGCTGCATCCGGGTGGCGATCGATAGCCAGGCCAGCGACGCTGATCAGGACGCTGCGAATCGCCAAGCGCGCCAGGCGATCGATTCCTTATCAGGACGGGAAAGGGAGGTTCTGGAGGGACTGGTCCTCGGCAATTCCAACAAGATGATCGCGCGCGATCTGGGCATCGGCCACAGAACCGTTGAAGAATACCGCGCCAATGTAATGAACAAAACCGGGGCCGAGAACCTGTCGATGCTGGTCCAGATCGCGCTGCGCGCCGGCCTCTGATTTCCCTCCCGACTATCCCCCGGGACCCCCCCGGTATCACCCGGGGGATAATTCCTATTCGAATTGGGTCACTATCCAGACTTGAGATGAAGTCTGAGATAGTTGGGATTCAATCATGTCTTACAGTATTCTTACCGGTGAACAGATCCGTGCTGCGCGTGCCTTGTCCAGGATTGAGCAGAGCGAACTCGCACGAGTGTCGGGCCTGAGTCTTCAAACGATCAAGCGTCTGGAGCGGTTCAAGGGGCCCATCGAGGCAACGACGAGAACCGTGATCGCCTTGATGACGGCATTCCGCTCCCTTGGCGTGGTGTTTGATCTTGATGCGGGTGCGGGCCCAGGTTTGCGGCTGTTTGATGCGGGGCAGACGCAGGGTAGTTCGGTCCGGTGATCTCCGGCCGGGGCGAATCCACGTCCGGGCCCGCAGACGGGCGGATGTGGCCCTCTTGTGCACAGGCTCGCAGACAGAATGCTGCGGAGCAGAGGTGGCTAAATCATTTGATAGCCATCATGAAACATCCTGATATTCGACCGGATTGATAGGGTTGGGTGCTACTGAACGCAGTATTTCTTGCTGGATACTATGCCGAATTCTGAAATTACAGACGATGATCTCTCAACGCTGACGAGGTCTGGTGACAAACATCTCATCGCCATGGGGAAGGTGTGCGTCATTTCCCTGGAAGGCATTGCGACCAGGTTCCGAAAAACCTGGCGGGCTCATCAGGAGGAGGTGTTCAGTCATCTCGAAGAGCTGCTTCTGCGCAAGATGAGCGCGACCGCGCTTTATGTCAGAATTTCAGACACCACCATCATGGTGACCCAGCCGGATACGGACCCCCGGATCGGTCAGGCGATATGCCTGAACAGTCTTCGCCAGGCGTTGGCATACTTCCTTGAACAATATGAGGATGAAGACGTGATCGTTCACGTCGTCACCCGCATTGAAAATGACTCCGTGCTCGGCGACCGGCTCAACCCTGCGGCGGCTGATGAGGCGGCGAGCCAGGCAGAGCTTAGCGCTGCCGACACAACACAGCGTCAGACGGAATTTTGCCTCTCTGACGGTCGCGCGGCCCGTGTGTCCTGCACGCTGGAACCGTTGATCCAGCTGAAGACGGGACAGAAGATCGGGTTGCGGGTCAACAGCCGCGTCATGCTGACGGCGACCGGCGCATTGCTCGATGCCGGCGAAAGACGCAGTTTGTCCAGCCGAGACAAATATCTGCTTGATATCAGTGCCATCGCGCGGAGCATCGACCGGGTTCAGGCTGAACAGGCCGGCGACGAGGTGCCGATTCTTGTCGTACCCATCGCCTGTTCGAGCATTACCAACCAGGAACGGGCCCGGGAGATATTCGACATGCTCGCCTCCATGCGGCTGGAGGTTGAACACGGTATTCTTTGCGAGCTGACTGATGCCGAGGGGGCCAGCCCGGTTAGCGCCGCCGCGGCCCTGACAGAGCTGAAATCCCATTGCATGCGGGTCGTGGTTCGTGGGGACACCGAAAACCCGGACTATCTTCCCATCGCCGCTGACCGCAACATCAGCGGCGTCTGTTACGAAGCCCCCAAATCGCTTGAGGGCGATGTCTCCTTCCTGCACTGGATAAAGCCCCTGCTGCGTGGTCGCCGGGCCTCGACCAAGGGGGTATTGATTTTCGGTCTTTCGGGACAGAGACAGGTCGTGCTCGCCGCCGCGGCCGGTGCGACCCATGCCAGTCTGGCGACGGCACGTTCGACCGCCTGATCCGGGTCGGTTCCGGGACCGATCGCCCGCGCCGGTGAGGCTCAGCCGATCACGGCCGTGGTCTCGATCTCGATGCGCGCCGCGTCCTCGATCAGCCCCCCGACCTCGACCACGGCCATGGCCGGATAGTGGGGTCCGATCAGTTCTCGCCAGACCGCTCCGATTTCACGCAGACAGGCCAGATATTCGCGCTTGTCGACAACGTACCAGGTCATCCGCACCATGTGTTCGGGTCCGGCCCCGGCTTCGGCCAGAACAGCCAGGGTATTGACGATGGTCTGACGAAACTGCGCCACGAAACCGCCGTCTGGAAAGGCTCCGTCCGGGGTCCAGCCGATCAGGCCGGCGACGAACACCATCCGACCTTCGGCGACAATGCCATTGGAATAACCTTTCGGCCGCGGCCAGCCCTCGGGCAACAAAACCCGGTTCATGCGGTGGTCTCCAGATAAGGGGTGATCCGGGCACGCAACGCCTCGGGCCAGGGTTCGGGCTTCAGCGACCGTCCGACGAAAACAAGGGTCTGGGTCGCTTCGAACCGCAAATCGTCCCCCGCCGCAATCCGGTGATGCAGGCTGCACGAGGCCCCGCCCAATCGTGTCACGCCAAGGCTGAAGGTCAGGTCGTCTTCCAGCCGCGACGGGACGATGAAACGGGCCTCGATCGCTGCCGTCGGCACGCTGACACCCAGGTCCGTGTGCAGGGTCCGGAACGACGTCGCCAGTGGCCCCGCGAACCAGTCCTCGACCACGCCGTTGAGCATCTCGAAATAGCGCGGGAAGAAGACGATGCCGGCGGCGTCGCAGTCGGCGAAGCGCACGCGCCGTTCGCAGGTGAAGATCTGGCCGGTCATGCGTCCGCCTTGAGCCGGAAGCGTTGCAACTTGCCGGTCTGGGTCTTGGGCAGAGCGTCCACGAAGGCGAGGGCGCGGGGGTATTTGTAGGGGGCGATGACGTTCTTCACATGGGTCTGGAGCTCGCACTTCAGGGCGTCAGATGCCGTGTGTGGAGCGTCGAGCACGACGAAGGCCTTGATGATCTGGCCGCGTTCCTCGTCCGGCACGCCGATCACGGCGGCCTCGGCCACGGCAGGGTGGGTCAGCAGGGCGTTCTCCACCTCGGGCGCGCCGATGTTGTAGCCGGACGAGACGATCATGTCGTCGGCCCGGGCTACAAACCAGAAATAGCCGTCGTCGTCCTGGCGGTAGACATCGCCGGTCAGGTTCCAGCCGTCCTGGACATAGGCCGCCTGACGCGCGTCATCGAGATAGCGACAGCCGGTGGGGCCGCGCACCGCCAGCCGTCCGGTCTCACCGGCCAGCAGGGGTTTGCCGTCCGCGTCGATGATGCGGGCCTCATAGCCCGGGACGGGCCTGCCGGTGGCACCGGGGCGGATCGCGTCACCGCTGGCCGAAATGAAGACGTGGATCATCTCGGTCGAGCCGATGCCGTCGATGATGCGCACGCCGGTGGCGTCGAACCAGGCATCGGAGGTGGCAGCGGGCAGGGCCTCACCGGCCGAGACGCAGGTGTCCAGAGAGGACAGGTCATGCATGTCCGTCAGCTTCATCAGGGCCCGATAGCCGGTCGGGGCGGTGAAGATGGCGGTGGCACGATGGCGGGCGATGGTTTCGGCCAAGGTGTCGAAACCCGGCTTTGCGGCGAAGGCGGTGGCGGCCCCGACCGCAGCCGGAAACACCACCAGTCCGCCGAGACCGAAGGTGAAGGCGATCGGTGGGGTGCCGACGACGATGTCGTCGCTGGTCAGGCCGACGATATGGCGGCCGAAGGTGTCGGCCATGGCGAGGATGTCGCGGTGCCCGTGGACGCAGCCCTTGGGCTGGCCGGTGGTGCCGGAGGTGAAGGCGATCAGGGCGGGGTCGTCGGCGGCGGTGTCGACCGCGTCGAACCCGATGCCCGCCGGCTGCGACTGCGCCGCCTTCTGCAGCGCCGCCGAGTCCATGACCTGAACGAGCGACGGCGCGGTCGCCTGCGCCTCGGTCACCGCCGCGACGAGGGATTCATAGACGAGGGCGTGGCTGATGCGGGCCTTGTCGATGACGCTGGCCAGTTCGGCGGCGCGCAGCATCGGCATGGTGGCGACGACGACGCCGCCGGCTTTCAGGATCGCGAACCAGGCCAGCACCGTCCAGGCGGAGTTCGGACTGTGCAGCAGGACACGGTTGCCGGGGACCAGACCCATGTCCTCGACCAGCACCCGCGCCATCCGGCTGGAGATGGCGTCGACCCGGCCCCATGAAAACTCGAGATCATGGTCGATCAGCGCGCGGGCCTCGGGACCGGCGGCGGCGACGGCGCGGCGCAGCAGTTCGGTGCCGGCGTTCAGGCGCTCGGGATAGGCCAGCTCGGGGCGGTCGAAGATCAGGTCGGGCTGCTGCTCCGGCGGCGGCAGGTGGTCCAGCACGAACCGGTCGAGATGCGCGCTGCGGGCCATCAGCTCCCTCCCGCCATCGCCGCCAGTGCCTGCCGGGCGATGACGATCTTCTGCACCTCCGAGGCCCCCTCATAGATGCGCAGGGCCCGGATCTCGCGATACAGCCGCTCGACCGGGTTTCCGGAGACGACGCCAAGGCCGCCGAACAACTGCACCGCCGCGTCGATCACGGCCTGGGCCTCGTCGGTGGCGTAGAGTTTGGCCATGGCGGCTTCGCGCGTCACCCGCGGCGCGCCCTGATCCTTGAGCCAGGCGGCGCGGTAGATCAGCAGGGCCGAGGCGTCGATCTTCAACGCCATCTCGGCCAGCGAGGCCTGCACCAGCTGCAGATCGCTCATCGGCGCGCCGAACAGGGTGCGGGCGGTGGTGCGGGCGGCGGCCTCATCAAAGGCGCGGCGCGAGAAGCCCAGCGCCGCCGCGGCGACGGTCGAGCGGAACACGTCCAGCGTGGCCATGGCAATGCGGAAGCCCTGACCGGCCTCGCCCAGCAGCCGGTCGCCGTCGACGCGGCAGTTGTCGAAGCGGATCGTCGCCAGTGGATGCGGAGCCATCAGCGGGATGCGTTCGACGATTTCGAAGCCGGGCGTGTCGGCGTCGACGACGAACGCGCTGAGCCCCTTGGCCCCGGGCGCTTCGCCGGTGCGGGCGAAGACGGTGTAGCGGTCGGCGAGGCCGCCGTTGGAGATGAAGGTCTTGGTCCCGTCCAGCACCCAGCCGTCACCGTCGCGACGGGCGCTGGTCGACAGGGCGGCGACGTCGGACCCGGCCTCGGGTTCGGACAGGGCGAAGGCGGCGATGGTTTCGCCCGAAGCCACACCGGGCAGCCAGCGGGCCTTCTGGTCGTCGGTGCCGAACAGGCTGATCGGGCCGGTGCCCAGCCCCTGCATGGCAAAGACGAAATCGGCGAGGCCCGAGCGGCGCGCCAGCGTCTCGCGCGTCAGGCACAGGGTGCGCACGTCCAGTTTGCCGTTGGCGTCGGGCACGGCGTTCTTGAGCCAGCCGCCGTCGGCCAAGGCCTTGAGGATGCGCCGACAGTCGCCGTCCAGATCATGGTCGCCGTGCAGATTGACCGTGGCGGCGTTGGCTTCGGCCCAGCTCTCGAGATCGGCGGCGAAGGCGCGGTGGCGATCGTCGAAGAAGGGCCAGTCGAGGAAGGTGGTGTCGCGCGCAGTTTTGGCAGCCATGGCTCAGTTCCCCTCGAACACCGGATCACGCTTGGCCGCGAAGGCCTCGAAGGCACGGCGGAAGTCCTGGGTCTGCATGCAGATGGCCTGGGCCTGGGCCTCGGACTCAATGGCCGCGTCGAGGCTCATGTCCCATTCGAGGTTGAGCTGGGTCTTGGTGACGCCGTGGGCGAAGGTCGGCCCCCGGGCCAGCGACCGGGCCAACTCCAGCGCGGCGTCGATCAGGGCGTCGGACTCGACCAGCCGGTTGTGGAAGCCCCAGCGCTCGCCCTCGTCGGCGGTCATGATGCGGCCGGTGAACAGCAGTTCCGAGGCGCGGCCCTGTCCGATCTGGCGGGGCAGGATGGCGCAGGCCCCCATGTCGCAGCCGGCCAGGCCGACGCGGGTGAACAGGAAGGCGGTCTTCGTCTTCGGCGTGGCGACCCGCATGTCGGAGGCCATGGCCATGATCGCCCCGGCCCCGACGCAGATACCGTCCAGCGCGGCGATGATCGGCTGCGGGCAGCCGCGCATGGCCTTGACCAGATCGCCGGTCATGCGGGTGAAGTCGAGCAGGGCGGGCATGGTCATTTCGGTCAGCGGGCCGATGATCTCGTGCACGTCGCCGCCCGACGAGAAATTGCCGCCGGCCCCGGTGATGATCACCACCTTGCAGTCGCGGGCGTGGACGAGGGCGCGGAACAGGTCGCGCATCTCGGCATAGGAGTCGAAGGTCAGCGGATTTTTCCGCTCTGGCCGGTTCAGGGTCAGGGTGGCGATCCCGTCGTCATCGACCGACCAGAGAAAATGTTCGGCCTTGTAGTCGCGCGCCTTCATGGGGTCGGCTCCGTGTTCGGTTGCAGCGAACGCTTGGTGCGCTCCAGCAGATGGGTCAGGTCTTCGGCCTCGACGTCGTCCAGACCGGCGAACAGCGACTCGATCCAGTGCTCGTGGGCCGCGGCCATGGCGGCGAAGCGGGTGCGGCCCGTGGGTGTCAGCCGGATGCGCTGTACGCGTCGGTCCGGGCCCGGCAGGGACTCGATCAGGCCATCGGCCTTCAGGCGTGCCGCCAGGCCGGTGACGTTGCCGTTGGACACCATCAGCATGCCGGCCGCCTCGCCCATGGTCAGGCCCTGATCGCCGGCCCGATCGAGCGCCGCCAGCATATCGAAGCGGGGCAGGGTGGTGTCGAAGGTCTCGCGCAGGCGTTGGGCAATGGTCTGTTCAATGGTGGTGGTGCAGGTCAGCAGGCGCAGCCAGAGACGGAGTGCCCGCTTGCCGTCGGGGGCACCGCCCAACCGGTCGGGCAGCAGGGCGGCGGTCGGCCTCACAGCTCGCCTCCCGCCACCGGCACGGCCACGCCGTTGACGCCCGAGGCCCCGTCTCCGCACAGCCAGACGATGGTCTGGGCCACTTCGTCGGGGGTGATCAGCCGGCCCTGCGGATTGGAGGCGGCCAGGGCGGCACGGGCCTCGTCCCCGGTGCGGCCGGTCTTGCCGGTGATGGCCTCGACCGAACGGGCGACCAGTTCGGTGTCGGTAAAACCGGGGCAGACGGCGTTGACGGTGACTCCCTTGGCGGCGACCTCGAGCGCCACGGCGCGGGTCAGGCCGACCAGCCCATGCTTGGCGGCGACATAGGCCGAGACATAGGGGTAGCCCTTCAGTCCGGCGGTCGAGGCGACATTGACGATCCGGCCCCAGCGCCGCGTCAGCATGCCCGGCAGCACCAGTCGCGCGGCCTCGGCCGGGGCCTCGAGATTGAGGGCCAGCATGGCGCGCAGATCGTCGGCGGACGTCTTCAGGAATGGTGCGGATGTGGCGGTGCCGGCGTTGTTGATCAAAATGTCGATGGGGCCGAACCTGTCACGACCGGCTTCGATCGCGGCGGCCAGGGCATCCGGGTCGGTCACATCGGCGGGGGCCACAAAGGCGGCCTCCAGGCCGATCCGGTCGGAGCTTTCCTCCAGCCGCCCGATATGACGGCCGATCAAGGTCACGTGACACCCGGCCTCTGCCAGCCGCTCGGCACAGGCGCGCCCGATGCCCGAGCCCGCCCCGGTCACCACTGCATGACGGCCCTCCAGTGTCCGTGTCATACCGGCCCCGCCTGTTGCTGCTTTTCGAGGTTCCGCGCCAGCTGGGCGAACCCGGCCCGGTAATGGACTGGAGGCTGAATACCGCGCCAGCCGAGTTCGGCCGCTGCACGCAGGCTCCAGTTCGGATCGGCCAGATGCGGTCGGGCCAGAGCGCACAGGTCGGCGCGCCCGGCGGCGAGAATGCTGTTCACGTGATCGGTCTCGTAGATGTTGCCCACGGCCATGGTGACCACCCCCGCTTCATTGCGGATTCGGTCGCTCAGCGGGGTCTGGAACATGCGGCCGTAGACGGGCTCCCCCTCGGGGGTGGTCGACCCGGCAGACACGTCGATCAGGTCGCAACCGGCGTCGGCAAAGGCGCGGGCGATGGTGACCGACTCCTCGGGCGTCAGCCCATGATCGACCCAGTCGGTGGCCGAAAGGCGCACCGACATGGGTCGATCGTCGGGCCAGGCCGCGCGCATGGCGGCGAACACTTCCAGCGGGAAGCGCAGCCGGTTTTCGACGGAGCCGCCGTAATTGTCCGTCCGCCGGTTCGACACAGGGGTCAGAAAGGACGACAGCAGATAGCCGTGGGCGCAGTGCAGCTCAACCATGTCGAAGCCGGCCTCGACGGCCCAGCCGACCGCCCGGACGAAGTCATCGCGAACCCGGTCCATATCGTCGCGGGTCATCTCGCGCGGGACCTGATCGCCTTCTGACCATGCGATGGGCGAGGGGGCAATCAGCGGCCAGCCATTCTCGATCAATGGTTGATCGGCGCGGTCGCCCCACGGCCGTTCGACCGACCCCTTGCGTCCGGCGTGGGCCAGCTGGATGGCGATGCGCGCGCCCTGGCCATGGACAAAGTCGACGATCCGCTTCCAGGCATCGCGGTGTTCGGGCCGGTACAAACCGGCGCAGCCGTGGGTGATGCGGGCGTCGGCCGAGACGTCGGTCATTTCGGTGAACACCAGACCGGCCCCGCCCAGCGCGCGTCCGCCGAGGTGGACCAGATGGAAATCCCCGACCAGACCGTCCTCGGCCGAATACATGCACATCGGCGAGACCACGACGCGATTGGGCAGGGTCAGGCCGCGCAGGCGCAGCGGTACGAACATCGGCGGGGGCGGTGCGGTCGAAGCGGGAGCCCCCGCGCCCTCCGCGAACCAGCGCTCCACTCCGGTCAGGAAGGTCGTATCCCGCAGCCGCAGATTTTCATGGCTGACCCTCTGGCTGCGGGTCAGCAGGCTGTAGGTAAACTGCAGCGGATCGAGGTCGACATAACGGTCCACGGTCTCGAACCATTCGGTGGAATTGCGCGCCGCGCTCTGCAGCTTCAGCACCTCGATCCGGCGCTCGGCCTCATAGGCGTCGAGAGCGGTGTCCAGATCACCCTCATCGGTCAGGGCGTGGGCCAGACGGATGGCGTCCTCGAAAGCCAGCTTGGTGCCCGAACCGATCGAGAAATGGGCCGTGTGGGCCGCGTCCCCCAGCAGGATCACCTTGCCGTCCCGCCAGCGTGAACAGGCGACCCGCGGGAAATTCAGCCAGGCCGAGCCGCGCAGGTGTTTGGCGTTGCTGACCAACGCATGTCCACCCAACCAGTCCGCGAACAGCGTCTCGGCGGTTTGGCAGGTCTCATCCTGATCCATGGTGTCGAAGCCGAGACCCTGCCAGGTGGTCTCGCTGCATTCGACAATGAAGGTCGAGGTGCCCGGCTCGAATTGATAGGCATGGGCCCAGATCCACCCGTGCGGCGTCTCGACGAAGGCGAAGGTAAAGGCCTCGAACGTCTGCGTCGTGCCCAGCCAGATGTATTTGTTGGTGCGCACGTCGACGTCGACGCCGAAGGCCTTGGCACGGTCATTACGGATTCGGCTGTTGAGCCCGTCGGCCGCGACGACGATGTCGGCCTCGAGCCGCCCGGCATCGTCCACCTCGGACTCAAACCGCAGCTCGACGCCCAGCGAGCGGGCCCGCTCCTGCAGGAGCATGAGCAGCCGCATCCGCCCCAGCCCAGCGAAGCCGTGGCCGCCCGAGCGGATGGTCCGGCCGTGAACGTGGACGTCAATGTCGTCCCAGTGCACGAACGCCGCCTCGATGGTCGCCGCCGTCTCCGGGTCATTGGCTTTCAGATTGGCCAGTGTCTGGTCTGAAAACACCACGCCCCAGCCGAAGGTGTCATCGGGCCGGTTGCGCTCGTGGACCACCACTTCCAGCGCCGGATCGCGCAGTTTCAACGAGATGGCCAGGTACAGGCCTCCCGGACCCGCACCCACGACGGCGACTGTCTTGACGGTTGAAGTCCGCGACATGTTTGAAGCCTAAAATAATATCACGATTCCGTCCAGTCGCCGGAGTCCGGCGGTGGAACCGGATGACACCCGCGACCCATTCCGCTCGATTCGCGCCGTTTCGTCTCCGGCTTTGTTCCAGATCAAAGCGCCACCATCGATCTGCGGGCAGTCAGAGCAGCACTCAACCTCGGGGACCACTGCAACCTATGTCGATAGACAAATCCGGAGATGACACACCGTTCGATGTGGTCATGCTCTTCCTGTTTCTTGGCGTCGCCGCGGTGGTGGCCCTGCTCGCGACCGGATTTACGGACGATCCGTCGTTCCGTTTTCACGGCTATATCCTGATGGCGGCCTCGGTACTGGGGCTGGCGGCGATGACGATCGGGGTCAGCAATGGCCGGTTCCGTTCTGACCCGGCGCGCTACGAGGACGGAGTGATCCGCGCCGGGGTCATCGCCACCATGTTCTGGGGCGTGGTGGGCATGTCAGTCGGGGTGTTGATCGCCTCCCAGCTGTCATGGCCGGACCTGTTCTACTTTCCTGATGCCGGCTGGCTGAATTTCGGTCGACTGCGGCCACTGCACACCTCGGGTGTGGTCTTCGCCTTCGGCGGCAACGCCCTGATCTGCACGTCCTTCTGGGTCGTCCAGCGGACCTGTAAAGCCCGCCTGGCGGGCGGGATCTGGCCGTGGTTCGTGTTCTGGGGCTATCAGCTGTTCATCGTTCTGGCCGCCACCGGCTATCTGGCCGGCATCACCCAGTCGCGCGAATATGCCGAGCCGGAATGGTACGTCGACATCTGGCTGACCATCGTCTGGGTCGCCTATCTGCTGGTCTTCCTCGGCACGATCTGGAAGCGCAAGGAGCCGCATATCTATGTGGCCAACTGGTTCTACCTCGCCTTTATCGTCACCATCGCCATCCTGCATCTGGTGAACAACGCCGCGGTGCCGGTTGGCCTGCTGGAAAGTCGCAGCTATTCCGCCTTTGCCGGCGTTCAGGACGCCCTGGTTCAATGGTGGTACGGTCACAACGCCGTGGGCTTTTTCCTGACCGCAGGCTTCCTGGGAATGATGTATTATTTCGTGCCCAAGCGGGTCGGTCGGCCGGTCTATTCCTACCGCCTGTCGATCGTCCATTTCTGGTCGCTGATCTTCATCTACATCTGGGCCGGGCCGCACCATCTGCACTACACGGCCCTGCCGCAGTGGGCCCAGACCTTGGGCATGACCTTCTCGATCATGCTGTGGATGCCGTCCTGGGGCGGGATGATCAACGGGCTGATGACCCTGTCCGGGGCATGGGACAAGCTGCGCACCGATCCGGTCGTGCGCATGATGGTGGTGGCCATCGCCTTCTACGGCATGGCGACCTTTGAAGGGCCGCTGATGGCCATCCGAACGGTCAACGCCCTGTCCCACTACACCGACTGGACCGTTGGCCACGTCCACTCGGGGGCCCTGGGCTGGGTCGGTTTCATCAGCTTCGGGGCCATCTACTGCATGGTCCCGTGGCTGTGGAAGAAGGACCGGCTGTATTCCAATGCCCTGGTCGAGTGGCATTTCTGGATCGCGACCACCGGGATCCTTCTCTACATCACCGCCATGTGGGTCTCCGGCATTATGGAGGGTCTGATGTGGCGCGAGTACACGCCCGACGGTTTCCTCGCCAACAGCTTCATCGAGACCGTGGCGGCCAAACACATCGAGAACGTCATCCGCACCGTCGGCGGCCTGATGTTCCTGAGCGGCACGCTCATCATGTCCTACAATCTGTGGCGAACCATCCGCATGCCTTCCAGCAGCGACAAGACGGTGCCGACGACCTTCGTGCCGTCACAGCTGCAACCGGCCGAGTGAGGATCAGCCCATGTGGAAGCATCACCAGAAGTTCGAACGTCACTCCCTGTGGCTGGTCATCGGCATCATCATCACCGTCTCGATCGGCGGCATCGTCGAGATCGCCCCGCTGTTCTGGGTCGAGAGCACGATCGAGGAGGTTGAGGGTGTGCGCCCCTACACCCCGCTCGAGCAGATGGGGCGCGACATCTACGTCTCCGAAGGCTGTTACAGCTGCCATTCGCAGATGATCCGGCCGCTGCGCGATGAAGTTGAGCGCTATGGTCATTACAGTCTCGCGGCCGAGAGTATGTACGATCACCCGTTCCAGTGGGGCTCCAAGCGCACGGGGCCTGACCTGGCGCGGGTCGGCGGCAAATACTCCAATGACTGGCATCGCGAGCACCTGATCGACCCACGCTCGCTGGTGCCGGAATCGAACATGCCGCCCTACCGCTTTCTGGCCGATCAGGATCTGGACCAGCACGCGGTCCGGGCCCGGCTCCAGGCCCTGCTGGTGGTCGGCGTGCCCTATACGGCCGAACAGATCGACAACGCGGCGGCCGACCTCAATGCCCAGGCGGATCCTTATGCCAGCGAGACCTCGGATCTGAGGCGCCGCTACGGGGCCAATGTCGTTCAGGGCGACTTTGACGGAAATCCCGAGCGCCTGACCAAGCTGGATGCAGTGATCGCCTATCTGCAGGTGCTGGGGACCATGGTCGATTTCCGGACCTATCAGGCTGAAGACCCGGAGAATTTGCGATGAGCGGGATCACCTACGAAGTCTTGGCGCGCTTCGCCCAGCAGTTCGGCATCCTGTATTTCGCCGTGATCTTCATCGTCGGGATCGCCTATGCGCTCCGGCCCAGGCACAGCGACCAGTTCCGGCACCTCTCACAACTCCCTCTGGATCAGGACGAGGGCGAAGATGTCTGAACCCGAACGCGACGAACATTCCGGTGTCGAGACGACCGGCCATGAGTGGGACGGCATCCGCGAGCTGGACAATCCGCTGCCGCGCTGGTGGCTGTGGGCCTTCTATGCCTCGATCGTTTTCTCGGTGATCTACTGGGTGCTGATGCCGGCCTGGCCGGGGCTGCACGGCTATACGCACGGCACGCTCAACCAGTCCGACCGGGCCGTGGTGGCCCGGGAACTCCAGGCGCTCCAGGCGGATCGCCGTCAGCGGGAGGTCGTCCTCCAGACGGCTTCGCTGGAGCAGATCGAGCGTGACCCGGAACTGCAGGCCTATGCCCTGGCTGTCGGTGGCTCGGTCTTCGGTGACAATTGCGCCAGCTGCCACGGCGTCGGCGGCGGCGGCGCGCCCGGCTATCCCAATCTGCGCGACGATGTGTGGCTGTGGGGCGGTTCGCTCGACGAGATCGAACACACGATCCGGGTCGGAGTCCGTTCGACCCATGCCGACACCCGTATCTCGCTGATGCCGGCTTTTGGACGCGACGGTATTCTCAGCGGGGCCCAGATCGGTGACCTGTCCGAATATGTGGTCGCCCTGTCCGGCCGCACGGCCGATCGGGCCGCGGTCGGCCGCGCGCAGCCGCTCTATGCTGACAACTGCGCCGTCTGCCACGGAACCGGCGGGACCGGAGACGTCACCATGGGGGTGCCGAACCTGACCGACCGGGAATGGCTCTATGGCTCGACCCGCGAAGCCATTCGTGGACAGATCACCAACGGTCGCAACGGTGTGATGCCGACCTGGGAGGATCGTTTCTCACCGGCTGTGGTCAAGGCCCTGGCCGTCTATCTGTACGTCAACGCCGGCGGGGGCGAGGGGGCGGAAGGCGAAACCACCCCGCCATGACCATCATCATCGACCGGACGAGGGACACTCGCGCGAGCAACTCCGCGCCGGTGTCTGTCGCCGAAAAGCAGCGTGCCAAGGCCAAGGTGGGGGGGCTCTACAAACCCCGGGTACCGATCTATCCCAAGCTGGTTCACGGCCAGTGGCGCTGGATCAAATGGATTTTGTTGATCGTCACCCTGACGATCTACTACGTCACGCCCTGGATCCGCTGGGACCGACCCGGTGACCTGCCGGACCAGGCGGTGCTGGTCGATTTCGCGGGGCGTCGCTTCTACTTTTTCATGATCCAGTTGTGGCCGCAGGAAGTGTATTTCCTCACCGGACTGTTGGTCATCGCCGCCCTGGTCCTGTTTCTGGTGACGGCCCTGTTCGGGCGTCTGTGGTGTGGCTACACCTGCCCCCAGACGGTCTGGACCGATCTCTACATCTATGTCGAGCGGATGTTCGAGGGCGACCGCAATGCGCGTATGCGGCTGGATGCGGCTCCGCTGTCCTTCAACAAACTGTGGCGCAAGGCCGGCAAGCACGCTGTGTGGCTGGGCCTGGCTTTCGGCACGGGCGGGGCGTGGATCTTCTATTTCCATGATGCGCCGACGCTGATCCGCACCTTCTGGGTCGGTACCGGGCCGATGACGGCCTATGTGTCGTGCGCCATCCTGACCTTCACCACCTATGTCTTCGCCGGCCATATGCGCGAGCAGGTTTGCACCTATATGTGCCCGTGGCCGCGCATCCAGGGGGCGATGCTGGACGAGCAGTCCTTCCAGGTCACCTATCGCTACGACCGGGGCGAACCGCGCAGCCCGCACAAGAAGACCGACAGCTGGGAGGGCCGCGGCGACTGTATCGACTGCAATCAGTGCGTAGTCGTCTGTCCGATGGGTATCGACATCCGTGACGGATCCCAACTCGAATGCATCAACTGCGGTCTGTGCATCGACGCCTGCAACGAGATCATGGACAAGGTCGGGCGGCCGCGCGGCCTGATCGCTTATGATACCGATGCGGCGGTCGCTGCCCGCAATACGGGCTGCAAGCCCGAGCACCGCCTGATACGCCCCCGCACCCTCTATTACGGGCTGCTGCTCGCCGTGGTCTCAGGCTTGATGATCTGGGGCTTCAGTGTGCGAAGGGAGCTGGACGTTCACGCTCTGCGCGATCGCAGTCCGTCCTTCATCCGCTTGCACGACGGGGCCATCCGCAACGGCTATACGTTGAAGGTAGCCAACCGGTCCTTTGAACCGATGCAGGTCGACATCCGGCTCGTCGGCATCCCTGGCGTGCGTCTCAGAAGTCCCGGCAATCCGGGGACCTCAACGGTACGGGTCCGGGTCGAGCCCAACCGGGTTTCTGCTGTGCGGGTCATGGCCACCGTCCCGGTCGATCAGGTTGCCAGTGGCCGTCGGGACGCATCGTTCGAGGTCTCGGCCGGTGACGAGCATCAGGTCATTCCGACCGCCTTCTTCTATGGGGACGATCCACGATGAGCCCGCTGGAAAAACCGCCCGCACCCGCCTTCACCATCAAGGGCTGGCACGTGGCCGCGGGAGTGACGGCCTTTTTTGCCCTGGTGATCGCCGTCGACGCGAGCTTCCTGATGCTGGCCTACCGGACGTTTCCGGGTCAGGTGGCGGTCCGGCCCTATGAGGACGGTTTGATCTACAATGCCGCGTTGGAACGTCATCGAGTCCAGCAACAGCTGGGATGGCGGGCCAGTGCCGAAGCGGCTCCGCACGGTGTCGAGGTTCGTGTGCTGGATCGCGATGGCGGACCCCTGACCGGCCTGTCCCTGACCGGACTGCTGCAACGCCCGGCCACGGAGCAGGATCGCAAGACGATAACCTTCACCGAGACGGCTCCGGGCCACTATGTCGCGGCAGTGAAATCTCTGTCCGGCGCATGGGACACTCATGTTGAGGCCGTCGATTCTGATGGAAATAGCTTTGCTGCCGACCGGAGGTTGTTTTGGCCCTGACCCTCGACCAGGTCGCGGGGCCGGACCTGACCGCCTTCCTGCGGTGGGACAAGGACGGCCATGCTGGCGTTGATCTTCTGGTGCGGGGCGCGCGCTGCGCCGGCTGTATCTCGAAGATCGAACGGGCCGTGGCTGAGCTGCCCGGAGTCGCCTCGGCGCGCCTGAACCTGTCCACCGGCAAGCTGACCGTCGGCTTTCGGGAGGGCAGCGGCGATCCGGGCCGCATCATCGCTGCCGTCGACCGGCTCGGCTATCAGGCGACCCCTTATGATCCCGGGACTGCCCGGCTGGCGCATGATCGGGAGGGTCGGCAACTGATCCTGGCCCTGGCGGTGGCCGGTTTCGGGACCATGAACGCCATGATGTTCTCAGTGCCGCTCTGGGCCGGCCTGTTCGGTCAGGAACTGGGCCCGGCGACGCGGACCCTGATGATGTGGATGTCGGGCGCGGTGGCGGCCCCCTGTGCCGTCTTCTCCGGCATGCTGTTCTTCAAGTCGGCCTGGCGTTCATTGCGCGCCGGACGGGCCAATATGGATGTGCCGATCTCGATCGGGGTGATCCTGACCTTGGTCATCAGCTTTTCCGAGACTGTGCTGCACGGTCGGGACGCCTATTTCGATGCGGCGATCTCCCTGTTGTTCCTGTTGCTGATCGGGCGCTGGCTCGATCATACGCTGCGCGCCCGGGCCCGCAGCGCTGCGGGCGATCTGCTGGCGCATCAGGCGAGCGCGGCCAGTGTCGTCGACGACACTGGCCGGGAGCGATCAGTTCCGGTGGGCGAGATCCAGCCCGGCGACCGGCTGCGCATCCGCCCGGGCGAACGCATTCCCGTCGACGGCATTCTGGAATCCGGACAGGCTGTGCTCGACAACAGCCTGCTGACCGGAGAGTCCGCACCGGTAACCGTCGCCGTCGGGGCCCTGTGTCGGGCCGGAGCGCTGAACACGGTCGGTCTGCTGACTCTCAGGGCCGAGGCCCGATCCGAGGACTCGACCCTGGCCGCCATCGTCCGTCTGGTCGAGGCCGGGGCGCAGAGCCGCTCCCGCTATGTCCGCCTCGCCGACCGGGCCGCCGCCCTCTATGTGCCGGTCGTGCACACGGCGGCACTGGCGGCCTTTGTCGGCGGCTGGGCCTTTGGTCTGGACCCCCGCGAAGCCCTGATCCGCGCCGTTGCGGTGCTGATCGTCACCTGTCCCTGTGCTCTGGGACTGGCCGTTCCGGCGGTTCAGATCGCCGCCTCGTCGCGACTGTTCCGCAAGGGGGTGCTGGTCAAGTCGGGTGCGGCACTGGAGCGACTGGCCGAGGTCGACCATGTGGTGTTCGACAAGACCGGAGTCCTGACCCTGGGGCGGCCGACCCTGACCGGGGCGTCGATGGCGGATATCGTCATGGCCGCCCCTCTGGCCCGGGCGACTTCGCATCCGATGGCGCGGGCTTTGGCCCGGGCGGCGGGTGAGGGGCCGGTCGCCCTCGATGTCGTCGAACATCCCGGTCTTGGCGTCGAGGGGCTGATAGACGGCCGCCGCGCCCGTCTGGGCCGCGCCGGTTTTGTCGGTGCGTCAGATCAACCCGCCGGGGAGACCGAACTGTGGTTCAGCCTCGATAACCTGCCGCGGGTCCGTTTCCAGTTCACTGACGTCATCCGGCCGGACGCCCGCGAGACCATTGCGGCGCTTCGGGCCCGCGGCCTGTCGGTGGAGATCCTGTCCGGTGATCTCGCGCCTGCCGTCGCGACAGTCGCCGCAGCTGTCGATATCGACCATTGGCGCGCGGGTCTGATGCCGCAGGACAAGGCCGCGGCCATCGATGCCCTGACGGCCCGGGGGCGCAAGGTGCTGATGGTCGGTGATGGATTGAATGATACCGCGGCCCTGGCCCGGGCCCATGCGGCCATCGCGCCCGGTACGGCGCTGGAGGCCAGCCAGAACGCCGCCGATCTGGTGCTGTCGGGCGAGTTGCTGATGACGGTGGTGGAAGCCATTGACGTGGCCCGCTCGGCACGACGCCGGGCGCTCGAGAATTTCTCCTTTGCCGCCCTCTACAATCTGGTGGCGGCTCCGGCGGCCATGCTCGGCTTCGTCAATCCGTTGTTCGCCGCTCTGGCCATGTCGGGGTCGTCACTGGTGGTGACCCTGAACGCCTTTCGTGTTGGAGCGCGCCGGTGACCATACTGCTGTTTTTGGCACCGTTGTCGGTGATCCTCGGTCTGGTGGCCGTGGCGGCCTTTCTGTGGTCGCTGCGATCGAACCAGTACGACGATCCCCAGGGCGACGCCGCACGTATCCTGATTGATGACGACGAGGCTCCGGTCCAGCCCCGAAGCGAGGACGGCGATGAGGACATCGTGGTCCCCCCAGGTCGGTAGTCGAGGAACCTAGTCTGCGCCGTCCCCGCTTTCAGCGGTTCTGCCCAGATAGAATTTTTCGAACGCTACAATCGCGGCAATGCCGGTGAGGGCGATGGCGATGATGATCGGGTCGGCCTGAAACTTCATAACCATGAAGGCCCCCAGCACGCAGGCGTCCAGGATCAGGGCGGTCAACAGAATGGCCGCCTTGGCCTCCACGTCCTTGCGGAGCCGGCTGAACACGCCCCAGTGAACCGCCATGTCCATGACCAGATAGAAGATGACGCCCAGCGAAGCGATCCGGCTCAGATCGAAGAAGGCGGCCAGCACCGAGGCTGTGGCAGCGGTGTAAACCAGCAGGTGTCGCTGGATGTTTTCGCCCGGCAAGCCGAAATGGCTATGCGGTATCAGGCGCATCTCGGTGAGCATGGTCAGCATGCGCGACACGGCGAACAGGCTGGCCAGCACGCCAGATGCGGTCGCGATGATCGCAATCAGCACCGTCAGACGCATGCCCGTTTCACCGAGCGCCGGTCGTGCGGCCTCGGCCAGGGCATAGTTCTTCGCCGCGACGATCTGGTCGATGGTCAGGGCCGAGCCGACCGCCAGGGCGACGAGCATGTAGATGACGAAACAGATGGCGAGGGAAATGATGATGGCCCGGCCGACATTCCGCTTCGGGTCCTTCACCTCACCGCCGCTGTTGGTGATGGTGGTGAAGCCCTTGTAGGCGAGAATGGCGAGCGCGACGCCGGCCAGAAACCCGCCCGCTGACGTCGCGACCTCAACACCTCCGCTTGACGAGACGGAGGAGCGGAAAACGAGTCCGCTGACCCACAGGGCCGCGATGGCAAAGGCCGCGATCCCCCCGACCTTGAGAAAGGCCGCGACCTTCGACACACCCCCGACCACCGCATTGCCCGCGAGATTGATAACAAAGGCGAGCAGGATCAGGCTTACGGCCAGGATCGGTACTAGCAGACTGCTGTCGCCGATGCCGAAAAGCTGCAAGGTGTAGGTGCCGAAGGTTCGCGCGACGAGACTCTCGCTGATGATCATCGAAAAGGTCATCAGCAGGGCGCTGGCCCCGGTCATGACCGACCGGCCGTAGGCCTTCTGCAACACCATGGCGATGCCGCCTGCCGACGGGTATTTGTTCGATACCTTGATGTAGGTGTAGGCGGAAAATCCGCTGACAATCGCCGCGAGGACGAACGCCAGCGGAAACAGGGGACCGGCGAACTCTGCCACCTGACCGGTCAGGGCGAAGATCCCCGCGCCGATCATGACGCCGGTACCCATGGCGACGGCTCCGGCAAGGCTCAGGCTGTCCGCCTTGTATTTTTGGTGGGTTTTCAAGAACGATGCTTCCCTGTTCTGTTTGGCTCCCCGGCCAGTCAGCCAACGAAACCGGCAGAAGATTCGGCTTTCTAACCTAGGCTTACAGTCGCACAGCCCGCAACCTCAGGGCATTGGTGATCACGCTGACCGATGACAGCGACATGGCCAGCGCCGCCAGTGCCGGAGACAGCAACAGGCCGAAGCTCGGGTACAGCAGGCCGGCGGCGATCGGGATGCCCAGCGAATTGTAGCCGAAGGCAAACACCAGGTTCTGGCGGATATTGGCCATGACGGCCTTCGACAGGTGTCGGGCGCGGACGATGCCTTGCAGGTCACCGCTCAACAGGGTGACGCCAGCGCTCTCGATGGCCACATCCGAACCTGCACCCATGGCCACACCGACATCGGCAGCAGCCAGGGCTGGAGCGTCGTTGACCCCGTCTCCGGCCATGGCCACGATCCGGCCCTCGGCCCGCAGCTGTTCGACCACGCTGGCCTTGTCCTGCGGCAGGACCTCGGCCCGCACATCGTCGATGCCCAGTCGGCGCGCGACGGCCTCGGCGGTGGTGCGATTGTCACCGGTCATCATTACCAGCCGCAGCCCGGCGGCCTTCAGGGCGATGATCGCCTCGGCGGTGGTGGCCTTGATGGGGTCGGCGATCCCCAGCACACCGGCGGCCTTGCCGTCGACGGCCACGAAGATGGCGGTGGCCCCATCCTGCCGCAGGGCCTCGGCCCCGGTCTCCAGGGTCGTGACGTTGATGCCCAGCTCGCCCAGATAGCGGGTATTGCCCAGGGCCACGCGACGCCCGTCGATCAGGCCGGTGACGCCGCGGCCCACCGGACTGTCGAACTCGCTGGCTTCGGACAGGCTCAGGGACCGCTCCGTCGCCGCCCGCACGATGGCGTCGGCGAGGGGGTGTTCGCTGCCCCGCTCCAGACTGGCGGACAGGCGTAGCAGTTCGACCTCGTCAAAGCCCTCGACCGGCTGGATTGCCGTCACCGAAGGCTGGCCTTCGGTCAGGGTACCGGTCTTGTCCAGTACCAGGGTGTCGACCTTCTCGAACCGCTCCAGCGCCTCGGCGTTGCGGATCAGCACTCCGGCCTGGGCACCGCGCCCGACGCCGACCATGATCGAGATCGGCGTGGCCAGACCCAGCGCACAGGGGCAGGCGATGATCAGCACCGAGACGGCGGCGATCAGGGCGTAGGTCAGCCGCGGCTCGGGGCCGACCATTCCCCAGACGACGGCGGCCAGGATGGCCGTGATGATCACGGTCGGTACGAACCAGCCCGAGACGGTGTCGGCCAGTCGCTGGATGGGGGCCCGGCTGCGCTGGGCCTGGGCCACCATCTGGACGATCCGGGCCAGCAGGGTGTCCGCCCCGACCCGGTCGGCGCGCATGACGAAGGACCCGGTCTTGTTCAGGGAGCCCGCGACAACAGCGGCCCCAGCCTCCTTGGTAATGGGCATGGATTCGCCGGTGACCATCGATTCGTCGATGGCAACCCGGCCCTCGAGGATCTCGCCGTCGACCGGGATCTTCTCGCCGGGCCGGACCCGCAACCGGTCGCCGATTGCGATCAGGTCGAGGGTGACGTCCTCGTCGCTGCCGTCGTCGCGAACCCGGCGTGCAGTTTTAGGTGTCAGGTCCAGCAACGCCCGAATGGCACCGGAAGTCTGTTCCCGCGCCCGCAGCTCCAGAATCTGGCCGATCAGAACCAGCACGGTAATGACGGCCGCCGCTTCAAAATAGACAGGGGCGCTGCCGTCGTGTCGCAAAAAGCTTGCGGGAAACAGCCCGGGAGCCAGGACCGCCACCACGCTATAGAGCCAGGCCACGCCGACCCCCATGGCGATCAGGGTGAACATGTTGAGGTTGCGGGTTTGCAGCGAAGCCCAGCCCCGCTGGAAGAACGGCCAACCTGCCCAGAGAACCACCGGCGTTGCCAGCACCAGCTGAATCCAGTTGGAAGTCTGACCCGCCGCGAGCGCGTGAAGATTGGTCAGGTGCGCACCCATCTCCAGCGCGAACACCGGCAGGGTCAGGGCCAGTCCGACCCAGAAGCGCCGGGTGAAGTCGATCAGCTCATGGTTCACCGGCGCTTCGGCCGATACCATTTCCGGCTCGAGGGCCATGCCGCAGATCGGGCACGATCCCGGACCTTCCTGACGAATTTCCGGGTGCATGGGGCAGGTGTAGATCGTCCCGGGGATCGCCGCCGGTTCAACCCGTTCGCCGAGGTATCGCTCCGGGTCCGCCACGAATTTGCCCTGGCACCCTGCCGAGCAGAAGAAATAATCCTGGTCTGAATGGCTCGCCGTGTGCGGCGTCGCCGCCGGATCAACCGTCATGCCGCAGACGGGATCGGTCACCGTCGTGTTTGAACCCTGTGTCCCGGACGAGCAGCAGCTGTGCCCGGAATCGTGTGCGTGAGGGGTTGCGGGCTTAGCCATGGCGTATCTCCCTGTCTGACCGTCAGCGATATATACCCAAGGGGGGTATAGTGCAATATGCCCCTATGGGGTATAGGTGGGTTTCAATTCAGGAGGCCTGTGATGCAGAGCGAAACCAAGCCGAAGGTGATCAATCGTCTCAGCCGGATCGAAGGTCAGGTGCGCGGCATTGGTCGCATGGTCGAGGAGGATCGCTACTGCGTCGATATCCTGACCCAGGTGCAGGCCGTGAAGGCCGCGCTCCATCGGGTCGAAAGTGAAATCCTCAAGGATCACCTCGACCACTGTGTGATGCAGGCAATGACTGGCGAGGATCCCGCTGACCGTCGGGCCAAGGCGAGCGAACTGATCGAACTTCTGTCCCGTACAGCGCGATAGATTGCGCGCCATCCTAGTTCCGGCGGGCGCGATACAGGGCCCAGTCCCGTGCCAGCCGGATCCACAACAGGATAATGCCGGTGACCACGATGCTCAGGGTCAACAGCGTGGCGACAATGATCAGGGGATGGTTGAAGTCTTCCCCGTTCTCCAGGTCCATGATGTGCAGGCGCCAGAAGAAGTCGTAGAAGCGCCAGACAGCCGATCGCCGGGTCAGGACCTCACCGGTCTCGGGCGACAGATAGAAGGTGGTCCGTTCGGTGTCGGAGAAGTCGACCCGCCAGATCGGCCCCTCGCGACCGGTTTCCTGTGGGGCCTCGGGAAGTAGCCGGGCCTCTCCCGGTACGCCGGTCCCGGTGTAGGCTGACGCCGCCAGTCTTGATGCCTCGCCGGCCTCCAGCGCCCCGAAGGGGGTTCCGGTGACGGCGGAAACGGTGACCGGATCGCCCTCGACGGGCGTCAGGACCCAGGCCGGCCCCCGCGCAGTGGATCGAAGTTCAGCCTTGGTTGGTACAAGATCCAGGGCTCCTGCGACCTCGGGCAGGGCTCGAACTGTACCCAGTACCAGCGGCACCGGAGTCTGCTCCCGAACATGATGCTCGCTGCGCACGGTCTCGATCGGGATCGCCGTCATTACCAGACCGCCCGCGACCCAGAACAGAACCTGGATACCGACGACCAGGGCGATCCATTTGTGAAGCTGGGTCGACAGACGAAGGAGTTTCATATGGTGCGATTCCGGAACGGATAGCTAAAGGACAGCCCATGTGAGGCGTACAGCCGGGATTGTGGCATGCGCGGTATGTGTGAGTCATTCGCAGAGACAGGCGGCCCCGGACCTTTTGCCGTTCCGGATCGTTTGTCGCCGCCTCGTGTCATCACGACAGGATCAGCTTATGGATCGACAGACTTTGGTGCGGCATCCCCTGCACGGGTCACAATATCCAGAGTGGCCTTGAGATAGGCGTGACGCTCCTGGAGCGAGGGCAGGGATTCGGATACAAACGTCAGACGGGCCGCGGCCGAGGCCTGCTCCCTGATGCGTTCCAGCAACTCGGTGCCGGCCCGGGTCAAAGACAGGGTCTTGATACGGCGGTCCACCTCATCCCGTTTCCGGACGACGAGGTCTTTTTCCTCAAGAAAATCAACCAATCTTGTGATTGTCGTTGGTGACCTTTGAAGTGAGTTCGCCAGGCTGGTTTGTGAAATACCGGTGTCACCCGCCTCGCCAATCTTGCCCAGGGCGAAGGCGGTGATGACGTCGACGAATCCACTTGGACCCTTGACCTGGAACAGGCCCGCAACCGCGATCGACAGTGCGGAAATGGTCCAGAAGAAATCCAGCGCTTCAGATGTGACGGATTCGCACATCAACGGTTCTTCGGCCCCGGAATGCCGGGGTGCTTCAGATATGTGATTCATTGAATCGTTCTCCCGTGAAACGATTTACCACGTTCCGTTGCGCAATGGGCAACAGGAAACGGCTTCTCACAATCCTACACTATTTCACCAACCAGTCAGGCGAGTGTTGGGTTTCCTTCGTATTGCCGGGGCATGTTGCACCGATGGGGTCTCAATCGAGGACTGCGCCGTTCGAAGCAATGATCTCGGAATAGAGCAGGCCCGAGTCCTTGATCGTTCGCTCCTGGGTCAGGAAGTTGACGTGAGTGATGCCGAAGCGCTTCGAATAGCCTAGGGACCATTCCAGATTGTCGAGCAGGGACCAGGCCATATAACCGCGCACATCAACGCCCTTGCCGATGGCGTCGTGCACCGCTTTCAGGTGGTTCTTCAGATAGTCGACCCGTAGAGGGTCCTGTACCCGGCCGTCGATGGCGTGGGGCGGATCGTACCAGGCCGAGCCATTCTCGGTGATATAGATCGGCGTGTCGCCATAGGTGTCCTTCATCCACACCAGGGTGTCGGTCAGAGCCGGAGGGAAGACCTCCCAGCCGGTTTCGGTGTGGGCATGCTGGACCTGTTTCACTGGCGTGGCGCGGATCGGCCAAGCATCGGGATCGTTCTTGGGAACCGAGCGCGTGTACCAGTTGAGGCCAACGAAATCGATCGGCTGGGCGATCAGGTCGAAATCCTCCGCCGGCCACTCCTTCCAAGCCTCGCCGAAGACTTCGGCCAGCTCCGTCGGGTAGCGCTTCTTGAAGACAGGGTCGAGGTACTGGCGGTTCATCTGGGCGTCGGCGCGCATCCGTGCGGCCTCGTCCTCGGGCCGGTCGCTGGACGGGTATTTCGGCTCGATGTTCACCACCAGGCCGATCTCGTGCTTGCCGACCTCGCGGTAGCGTTTTACTGCCGCCCCGTGACTGCGCAGCAGATTGTGCGAGGCGATCACCGCCTCGAAGGCGCTCTTGTGGCCGGGGGCCAGGGCCCCGTGCAGATAGCCGCCGTCGACCACGACCCACGGTTCGTTCAGCGTGGCCCATTTCTTCACCCGCCCGTCGAATTTTTCAAACAGGACCTGACCGTAGTCGGCGAACCAGTCGGCAATGTCAGGATTGAGCCAACCGCCGCGGTCGTCGAGGGCCGCGGGCAGGTCCCAGTGATAGAGGGTGCATAGCGGCTCGATTCCGGCCTCAAGCAGGCCGTCGATCAGGCGATCATAGAAGTCCAGCCCTTTGGCGTTCACCGTGCCGCGGCCATCGGGCATGACCCGGCTCCATGACACGCTGAACCGGTAGGCTTGGAGGTTGAGGCGCTTCATCACCTCAATGTCTTCGCGCCAGCGATTGTAATGGTCGCAGGCCACGTCACCAGTGTCCCCGTCCTTCATCATGCCCGGTGTGTGGCTGAATCGATCCCAGATGGATGCTCCGGCCCCATCGGCCATGGATGAGCCCTCAATCTGGTAGGCCGCCGTGGCCGCGCCCCAAAGAAAATTGTCTGGAAACTGATACTTGGCGGTCATGGAGTAGGGCCTCGTACATAATCTTGGGCGGACGTTGAGCAATAGAAAAACGGGTCGATGTGGAGACGAAGGTCGGTAAGACCCGCCTCCGTGTGGCGAAACTACGGCACTTGCAGGGCGTGTGGCTAGTGTGTCATGTAATCGGTTACATGGTTTTGGTGGACGGATCTCCGACAAGGGGACCGGGACCACCTTCGCTGTTGGGAGGAAGACTGTGACGCCAGCCGGCGACCTTTTTCATTATGCGGGCCTGCGCCTGTGAAGGCCGCCACGATTCGTGACGTGGCCGAGCGCGCGGGTGTCTCCGTGGCCTCGGTTTCGCGCGTGCTGAACGGTGCCGATCCGGTCTCGGATGCCACGCGAGCCCGGGTGCTCGAGGCTTCGACGGCTCTGCAATACGTTCCCCACAGCGGTGCACGCAGCCTGTCGACCAGCCGCACCCAGACGGTCGGGGTGATCCTGCCCGACCTTTACGGTGAGTTCTTTTCCGAACTGATCCGCGGCATGGACGTGGCTGCGCGAGTCCATGGCTATCATCTGATTGTCTCCAGTTCACACGACGATGCCGACGAAGCTGCAGCTGCCATCCGTTCGATGCGTGGCCGGGTCGATGGTCTGATCGTCCTGTCACCCCACCTGGACGCAACCGAGTTGACTGCCAGCCTGGCCGGGCGGCTGCCGGTGTTGTTGATGAATGGCGGGGCCAGGGACGCCGGTCGTCCATCGGTGGTGGTTGATAATTTTGGTGGTGCTGTCGCGGCGGTCGGGCATCTGCTGGCCACGGGTCGACGCCGTATCGCCCATGTCGCCGGTCCGGCCGGGAACCTTGAGGCCGAGGCCCGGCTGGCCGGCTATCTGGAAGCGATGACGCGGGGCGGACTGACGCCGATCGTGATCGAGGGAGATTTTACCCAAGCCTCAGGACACCGGGCCGGAACGGTCCTGGCTGACCTTGTGAACCGACCCGATGCTGTCTTCGCCGCCAATGACATGATGGCGATCGGTGCCATGCTGGCCCTGCAGGAAGCGGGTGTCCGCTGTCCTGAAGACCTGGCAATGGTGGGCTTTGATGACGTGCCGCTCGCCGAACTCGTGCGCCCGGCACTGACCACGCTCAGAATTCGCATCGTCGACACAGGCCGCAATGCTCTCGAGCGGCTCGTTCGCATTATCGAATCCGCAGGCTCGGACGTCGCCGACACTGCCTGCGAAGTCGTCCGGCCAGAGCTGGTCGTTCGGTCATCCAGCGATCCGGCGATCCAATCCACGCTGCAGGACAGGGCATTTCGCACCATTCCTGCGGATGACGTCAATCAAGGGGGAAACCACAATGACTAGACCCACGTCTCATTATCTCGGCGGCGTATCCGCTCTGGCGGTTGCAATCTCGCTTGCCTTTACAGGATCCGCTGTTGCGCAGGTTGCATCGGCGACCCTGCGGGGAACTGTTTATGATGGTCAGCAGGTTGAGGCTGGCGGTTCTGTTACGGCGACTGAAATCTCGACGGGGTATGTCACTCGCGGCCGGATCGGGTCAGACGGGAACTATGTCCTGACGGGTCTGCGTCCGGGCAGTTATCGCATCGACGTCGCCGCCACCGACGGCCACTCGACATCCGATAGTGTTACCCTGGCCCTGGGCCAGGTTGGTACGCTGGATCTCGATGTCGGTATCGTGACGACAGCGAGCACGCCCGGTGCCACCCGACTCGAGGACATCGTCGTCACCGGACGGCGAGTGTTTGAGGTGCGGACACCCGAGGTTGCCACCAACGTCAGCCAGGTGCAGATCAACAATCTTCCGCAGATCAGCCGCAACTTCCTGAATTTCGCGGCCCTCGCACCGGGCGTGCGGGTCACGGAAGGGGAGACCGAGCGGACCATTTCAGCGGGTGGTCAGGGCGCGTCGGCAATCAACGTCTTCATCGACGGCCAGAACCAGAAATCGACAATCATCGACGGTGGCGTGGCCGGTCAGGACGACAGCCGCGGCAACCCGTTCCCGCAGGCGGGTATCCAGGAATTCCGGGTCATCAGTCAGAATTTCAAGGCGGAATACGAGCAAGCCTCGTCCTCGATCATCACCTCGGTGACCCGCTCGGGCACCAATGAGTTCACCGGGGACGCCTTCATTACCTACCAGAACCAGGACTGGATCGCCCAGGACAGCTTCGCCCGGGAGCGGGGCGAGCCCCGGGTGGATCTCAAGCGGGTGCAATATGGCTTTTCCGTCGGTGGTCCGATCATTCAGGACCGTCTGCACTTCTTCGGGGCCTATGAACGCAAGGACGAGACCCGGTCGAATACGGTGGTGCTGAATAGCGCAGCCTATGCCAGCCTGGTCGGTGCCGACACCGGCACGTTCGCCGCTCCGTTTGAGGAAGACCTGTTCTTCGGCAAGCTGTCCTGGTCGATCGACGACCGTCAGCGCCTCGATATCAGCGCCACCTATCGCAATGAGGCGGATATCCGTGATTTCGGCGGGACCAATGCCTATTCACGAGCCAATCAGATCAACACCGACACCCGCTCGGTGAACATCCGGCACCAGTACAATGGAGACCGGTTCCTGAACGAGGCCTCGGTCGACTATTTTGAGTACAACTATAATCCGACGGCGCTGAACTTTTCAGACTACGGCCGGTCCTATGTCATCTTCCGCGACAACTGCCCTGACGGCGATCTCCCCACCGCGACGTGTCCGGTGCCCGTCGGTTTCCAGTACAATGTCTATAATCGCCAAGACTATGTGTTCAACACTGGTGGCCAGAGTAACAATCAGGACATCCGCCAGCGTAGCTGGACGTTCAAGGATGACCTGACCTTCAGCGACATCGAGTGGCACGGCCTTCATACGTTGAAGATGGGTGCCAAATTTTCCGCCCAAAATATGTATGTGAACAAACAGTTCGGCCGAAACCCACAGTTCATCTTTGATGTAGACGCCCGCCCGGAAATCAACGGCAGCACCTCGATTCCGGTCATGGTCTCGCTGGGGGCCTATGTGCCGCCGGCCGACGTCAACAACAATGTGGTCGGCCTCTACGTTCAGGACGACTGGCAGGTCACCGACAAGCTGGAGCTCAATCTTGGCCTGCGCTGGGATTATGAAGACAATGCCGTCAACAACGATTACCGGACCCCGGACAGCATTCGCAACATGCTGGCCGCGATCCAGAATCTGCCGGGGTACGATTTCCCGTCCTATTTCAACTACACGGACTATATCACCGACGGTCGGGACGCGTTTACCGGGGCGTTCCAGCCGCGGATCGGTTTCTCGTACGATGTCTATGGCGATGAACGGACGGTGATCTTCGGCGGGGCCGGTCGCTATTATGACCGGGTCGGGTTCAACTTCGCCTTCGACGAGCGCTTCAAGCCCTTCCAGTTCAACAAGGAAATCTTCTTCTCCGTCGCCGGCGGAGCCCATGGCGGGGTCAATACCGTGGCCTGGAATCCGAGCTATCTGACCCCGGCGGGTCTCGATCCGCTGCTGGCGGCGACGCCGGGGGCGGGCGAGGTCTTTCTGCTGAACAATAACATGGAGCCGCCCCGGACCGACCAGTTCAACCTCGGCGTTCGCCAGAAGTTCGGCCAGTTCCAGACCGCACTGACGTTCGCCTATGGCAAGTCCGCCAACCTGTTCGCCTGGTACATTGCCAATGCCGGATCCGAGACCGGTGACCGGTTCTCCGGCCCGACGCCGACCTCGGTCGGCTATCCGGAGTTCCGCAACCTGATTTTCTTCGGCAACAACGACGCTGAACAGACCTTCAAGGCTATGTATCTGACGGTCGACAAGCCGTTCGATACGGCCAGCAACTGGGGCATGTCATTCACCTACACGCTGTCCGATGCGAAGCGGAACGGCAGCCGCGACAACGGCATTGCCGGGTTCGATTTCGACTATAATCGCCCCGGCCTGTCTCCCACGTTCCCGACCAACCAGGATGAGCGGCACCGGATCGTGGCCTCGGCGATCGTCGGCCTGCCGATGGAGTTTCGCTTGTCGGGTATTCTCACTCTCGGGTCGGGTCTGCCTTATCATCAGTGGGCCTGCCCGACAGCGAGCAATCCGGACGTCTGTTGGAACGGCGGCCGACCGGAGAAGTATAATTTCATCATTCCCAACGCCTGGGCCTACCGTCAGCTGGACCTGCGTCTGACCAAGGAATTCCAGGTCTGGGGCGGGGATTCTGTTGAGTTGATCCTGGATGCGATCAACGTGTTCAATTTCAAGAACTACAACGGCTTCGAGCAATGCCTGTGTTCAACTGAGTACGGAGATCCCCGGTCCCAGTTCCTGCCGACCCGCAGCTTCCAGGTTGGCCTGCGCTATCGCTGGTAAGTTCCTGAGCCTGACGGCCGCCCTTCGTTTCCGGACGGAGGGCGGCCAACTTTTCTGTTTTTGTCCTGAATTGCGTATGAGGTTGTGCCCATGGATCGTCGTCGATTTCTGATGGGTTCGGCCGCTGCGGGCGGGGCGCTTGTGGCCTTGGCCGGTTGTCTCGGCATTGCCGGGCGCGTTCCCGTTACCGGACGCCGGGTCGACCCCGAAATCGACGAGCTTCAGGAACGGACGTTCCGCTGGTTCCAGCGTGTCACCACTTCCGCCAACGGTCTGACACCGGACCGTTGGCCGAGTGAATCCTTCTCTTCGGTCGCCGCCGTAGGATTTGCCCTGACCTGCTGGCCGGTCGGCGTGGGTCGCGGCTGGATCACCCGGGATGAAGCGCGCCAGCGTACCCTGACCACCGTCCGCTTTTTCCACGACGCCCCCCAGGGGCCACAGGCAACTGGTGTCACCGGCTACAAGGGCTTCTTCTATCATTTTCTCGACATGGAGACTGGTCACCGTTTCGGTCAGACCGAGCTGTCCACGGTCGACACTGCTCTGTTGCTGGCGGGTATGCTGTTCGTGGCCCGCTGGTTTGACGGCGACCATCCTGACGAGGTCGAGATCCGGAACAGGGTCCAGGCCATCTATGACCGGGTCGAATGGGACTGGGCCGTCGTGCGGCCGGACCGGATATCCATGGGCTGGCATCCCGAGACCGGATTCATCCCGGCCGACTGGCATGTCTACAACGAAGGCATGATCGTGCTGCTGTTGGCCTTGGGCAGTCCGACCCATCCGGTGGCTCCATCGGTCTGGACCGAGTGGTGCTCGGTCTATGACCAGAGCTGGACCGAGCATTGGGGGCCGGCCCATCTGCATTTCCCGCCGCTGTTCGGGCACCAGTACAGCCACATGTTCGTCGATTTCCGTGGCATCCGTGACGCCTGGATGCGGACGAAATCGGCCGAGATCGGCGCGTTCGACTATTTCGAGAACAGCCGTCGGGCGGTGCAGGGTCAACGGCAGTACGCGATCGACAATCCGATGGGCTGGGCCGGCTATTCCGCCGAGGTCTGGGGCCTGACGGCCTGCGACGGCCCCGGTGATTTCAAGACGGTGATCGGGGGCCGGGAGCGGGAGTTCTTCAGCTATTCGGCGCGAGGCCCCGGGGATCGCGATGACGGCACCCTGGCCCCCACGGCGGCGGCGGCTTCCCTGCCGTTCGCGCCAGAAGCGGTGACCGCCTGCGTCAAGGCGATGAAGGCGCGCTACGGTCAGGTGATCTACACCGAGTACGGCTTCCTCGATGCCTTCAACCTGACCCTGACAGAGGCTCATCCCGCCCTGCTGCACGGTCGCATCGTACCGGGCGTCGGCTGGGTCGACCGGGACTACCTCGGGATCGACCAGGGGCCGATTGTGGTCATGACCGAGAACCACCGGTCGGACCTGGTTTGGCGCGCTATGCGCGGCGAACCGAACCTGATCCGGGGCCTGAAGCGCGCGGGCTTCTCGGGCGGCTGGCTGGACCGTGCATGACGTTGCTGCGGCCAGACCGCCGCGCGACGCTGGGCCTGCTGGCCGGAGGCGCAGTCGCGGCCTGTTCGTCGCGCGCCGATGGCATCACCCGGCTGCGCTTCTGGGCCATGGGCAATGAGGGCAGCAATGTCCCGCAGCTGATTGCTGTGTTCGAACAGTTGAACCCCGGCATACGCGTCGAGGTCCAGCCCCTGCCGTGGACGGCGGCGCACCAGAAGTTGCTGACGGCCTATGCCGGGGATTCGCTGCCGGACGTCAGCCAGATCGGCAACACCTGGGTGTCGGAGATGGCAGCCATCGGGGCCCTGTCACCGACGCCGGCCGCCGCAGCCGACCTGCTGACGGACCAGTTCCCGGCGGTGCTGGAGACCAATGAGATCGGCGGGCGGGCCATGGCCACGCCCTGGTATGTCGACACCCGTCTGATCTTCTACCGGACCGACATGCTGGCCCGGGCCGGTCACGAGGCGGTGCCGCCGACTTGGGCCGAGTGGAAGCGCGCCATGCACGACGTGAAACGGGTGGCCGGGGCGGGCAATTACGCGATCCTGATGCCGGTCAATGAGTTCGAACAGCTGCTGACCTTCGGCCTGCAGGGCGACGAGGCGCTACTGCGCGACGAGGACACGCGCGGTAATTTCGCCAGCCCGTCCTTCATCGCCGCCCTGGCCTTCTACAAGAGTCTGTTTGACGAGGGGCTGGCTCCGCTGGTGTCGGCCACCCAGATCTCCAACGTCTGGATCGAGTTCGCGCGCGGCTATTTCAGTTTCTATTTCTCCGGCCCCTGGACCATCGGCGACTTCAAGGCGCGCCTGCCGCCCGAGACGCGCTGGATGACCACGGGCGTGCCCGGCCCAACCGGTCTGGGGGCCTCGGCTCCGGGAGGCTCGTCATTGGCCGTGTTCCGCGCCTCGCCGTATCAGGAGGCGGCGTGGAAGCTGGTGCGCTACCTGTCAGAGCCGGCGGTTCAGGCCCGCTTCAATGCCATCACCGGCAGCCTGCCGGCCCGGCAGAGCGCCTGGTCGGCTCCCGCCGTCGCGGGCGACCCCTATATTGCGGCCTTCAAAGGCCAGCTGGCCCGCGCCCGGGCGGTGCCCAAGGTGCCCGAGTGGGAGCGGATCGTCACGGAAATGCAGATCGTCGCCGAGCGTATGGTGCGGGGCGAATATACGCCCGAAACTGCCGGGGCCGAGATCAACCGTCGGGCTGACCGGCTGCTCGAGAAGCGACGCTGGATGATCGAGCGGGACCGGGTGTCGTGATGGCGCAACCGGTGACAGCGCCCCATGTCGCGACGCGGCATCGCCAACGGACAGCCTGGGGCTTTATCGCTCCGGCCCTGATCGCCATTGCCGTCTTCTTCGTCGTGCCGGTGGTTTCGGCCATGTTTCTAAGCCTGACCGATTTTGACATCTATGCCCTGGCCGATCTGAAGAACCTGCGCTTCGTCGGCGGGCAAAATTACGAGCGGCTGCTGACTAATCCGCTGTTCTGGGGGGCGATGCGCAACACGGTTGTGTTCGCCGTCATCGGCGTGCCCCTGACCATCGCCGCCTCGCTGGGGGCCGCGGTCATCCTGCATGCGCGGGTGGTGAAGTGGCGGCCAATCTGGCGGGTGATGTTCTTCGCCCCTTATGTCACCACCCTGGTGGCCACGGCGGTGCTGTGGAACTATCTGCTGCACACTCGTTATGGTGTGATCAATTGGGCGGTGACCAGTGTCGGCCTGCCCGCCGTCGACTGGCTGGGCAGTCCAGCAACTTCGATTCCGGCCATCCTGATGTTCGTGGTCTGGAAGACGTTCGGCTACAATATGCTGATCTTTCTGGCGGTGCTGCAGACGGTGCCGGACGATCTGTATGAGGCCGCACGGATCGACGGGGCGGGACCGTGGAAGTCGTTCCGGCACGTCACCCTGCCGGCCATCGCCCCGACCCTGCTGCTGGTCAGCATCATCTCGGTGGCGGGCTTCTTCCAGCTGTTCGCCGAACCCTATGTGATGACCCAGGGCGGCCCCGCCCAGAGCACGGTGACGGTGCTCTACTTCATGTACGAAGAAGGCTTCAAATGGTGGAACCTAGGCTCCGCCAGCGCGGTCGCCGTCATCCTGTTCCTGTGCATCTTCGCGGTGACCCTGGTGCAGCTTTGGGTGTCGCGCCGACTGGGGGTCGAGACATGAGGTTTCGCCCGAAGACGATCCTGTTGAATTTCGCCGTGGCGGTCATTGCCCTGCTGGTGCTGTTCCCCCTGGCCTGGATGGTGTCGGTCAGCTTCATGTCGACCGGTGAGGCGGCCAGTTTCCCGCCGCCGCTTCTGCCCCGGGTCTGGACGCTGCAGCATTACCGCGACCTGTTCGTGACCCAGGGCATGGGACGCTACCTCTGGAACAGTTTCGCCCTGGCCACCTTGGCCACGATCCTCGCCCTGGGGTTCACCGTGCCGGCCGGCTATGCCTTCGCCAAATTGAACTTCAAGGGGCGGGACCGACTGTTCCAGCTGATGATCGGAGCCCTGGTCATTCCGGCCCAGATCGGCACCCTGCCGTTGTTCCTGATGCTGAAGTCGGTCGGGCTGGTGAACACCTACGCCGGGGCGCTGGTGCCGTGGCTGGCCTCGATCTTCGGCCTGTTCCTGGTGCGGCAGTATTCGCTGTCGATTCCCGACGAGATGCTGGAGGCGGCGCGTATCGACGGGGCCAGCGAGGGGCAGATCTTCCGTCGCGTGGTCCTGCCGACCTTGCAGCCGATCGTGGTGACCCTGGGACTGTTTGTCTTCCTCGGCAGCTGGAACGATTTCCTGTGGCCCCTGATCGTGCTGACCGACCAGTCGCACTACACCCTGCCGGTGGCGCTGGCCGCCCTGTCGCGTGAGCATGTGCAGGACATCGAGATGATGATGGCCGGGGCCGTGATCACTGTGGCCCCGGTGCTGATCCTGTTCCTGGCCCTGCAGCGCTACTACATCCGCGGCATGCTCGCGGGCAGCGTGAAGGGCTAGGGCGGACATGGGAATCCTGCGTGTCCTGACCAGTTTGCTGATGGCCTTGGCCCTCGCCGGAGCCGCCCGGGCCCAGACGATGGAGACGCTGGACTCCTTCGACTCCTTGATGCCGTGGACGGCCGACGCCTCGACCGATGTGTCGTCGGCGATCACGACGGTGCCGGGCCATGACGGTCGGGCCATGCGGCTCACCTATGACTTCAACGGGCACTCAGGTTATGCCTTCGCTGCTCGGTATATTGATCTGAATACACCAGACAATTATGAGATTAGTTTCTGGCTTCGCGGCGCGATGCGCCCCAATACACTGGAGGTCAAATTCGTCGATGCCTCGGGCGAGAATGTCCACTGGCGGCGCATTGAACGCTTCGAGGCGACCGGTGACTGGACCCGCTACACGATCAAGAAACGTCAGATCGTCCGGGCCTGGGGACCGGACCCGGACCCCGCCTTCCGCGGGGCCGCGCGTATCGAATTCGTGGTTACGGCCGGGGAGGGTGGATCGGGATTCATCGAGCTGGACCAGTTGGAACTGCATGCCCTGCCGCCGGAGCCCGACACGTCACCCCGGCCGATCGCGACCGCATCGAGCCAGGAGGGTAACGCCGTTGCGTCAGCGAGCATCGATGATGATCCGGGCAGCGTGTGGCAGTCGACGGCTTCGGGTGATCAATGGTTGATTCTCGACCTTGGTTACGAACGGGAGTTCGGCGGCCTGACCCTGCGCTGGACCGAAGGGCAGGCGGCGTCCGACTATGCGGTTCTGGCCTCGTCCGACGGGCAGGGTTGGCGTGAAATGACCCGGGTGTCGGACGGTGACGGGGGCACGGACTGGCTGCGGTTGCCGGAAGCTTCGGCCCGGTATCTGAAGCTGGACCTGAGGGTGGGGCCCGGACCGACCTATGGACTGAAATCGGTTGAAATCGAGCCGCTGGCGTTTGGGGCCACGGCGACCGCCTTTGTCACCACTGTGGCCGGCGAGAGTCGTCGCGGCCTCTATCCGCGCGGCTTCGTCGGTGAACAACCCTACTGGACCCTGGTCGGGGTCGACGGCGGCGGCGAGAGCGGACTGATCGGCGAGGACGGGGCCATCGAACTGCGGCGCGGCGGTCCGTCGATCGAGCCCTTCGTGCTGGACAACGGGCGACTGGTGACGTGGGCGGATGTCGAAATCAGCCAGTCGCTTCGGGACGGATATCTGCCGATTCCGACGGTGACGTGGATAGGGGAAGGTTGGACGCTGGCGACGAGCGCCATCGCGGACGGCACGCCGGAAGCGGCCCAGCTGTATGGCCGGTACGTCCTGACCAACAGGTCGAACCGGCCACGGACCCTGACCCTGGCGCTAATGGCGCGACCGTTTCAGGTCAACGGCCCGGTGCAGTTCCTGACTACGCCCGGCGGTGTCGGCCCGATCCGGCAGGTCGACTGGGCGGGCGGTGCGCTGGTCCTGAACGATGCCATTCGGATTCACAGTCTGGGCCGGGCCGACGCCGTCGCGGTTTCGGATTTCCAGGCCGGTGCCGACCCCCAGAGCCTGCTTGCTAACGCTGCGCGGCACCGATCGCCGCGCGAACGGTGGGTCGAATCCGACACGGAGCTGGCCGCGGGGGCCCTGCTGTACGAGGTGACCCTCCAGCCGGGACAGGTGCGCACCTTCGGATGGACGACGCCTCTGTCCGGCGGCCCCATCGACCTGATCGAGCCCTCGGCCGGAGTGCTGCTGCAGTTGGTTGAGGACCGTGTCGCCTCCGTCTGGCGCGAAAAGCTGGACCGTTTCGATCTGATCCTCCCGCTCGAGGTCGAACGGATCGAGGACGTCATGCGATCCTCTCTGGCCCAGATCCTGATGTCGCGGCAGGGGCCGGTCCTGCAACCGGGCACACGCAGCTATAACCGCAGCTGGATCCGCGATGGCGCTATGATGGCCGAGGGGTTGAACCGGCTGGGTCACGCCGATCTGTCAGCCGACTATCTGCGCTGGTTCGCGCCGCTGGTATTCGACAACGGCAAGGTGCCCTGCTGCGCTGATGCGCGTGGGGCCGATCCGGTGCCTGAGAACGACAGCCACGGCGAGTTCATTTTTCTGGCCGCCGAGACATATCGCTACACGCATGACGAGGCCCTGTTGTGCGAGGTTTGGCCGCAGGTGCAGGGGGCGGTTGCTTATATGGACGACCTGAGGGCCTCGACCCGGACTGCCGCGTTCCAGACCGAAGACAGGCGTCACCTGTTCGGGCTGCTGCCGCCGACGATCAGTCACGAGGGCTATTCGGACCGGCCCGCCTACAGCTACTGGGACGATTTCTGGGGCCTGCGTGGCTATCGCGACGCCGCCTTCATCGCTGACACCATGGGCGACCCGGTTGCCGCTGCCCGCATTCGGGCTTCGGAGGCTGAGTTTCGTACTGACCTGACGGCCTCGATCACGGCGACGGCACAGGTGTACGGCATCGACTGGATCGCCGGGGCCGCCGATCGGGGTGATTTTGATGCGACCTCGACCACCATCGCCCTGTCGCCGGGCGGGCTGATTGATGACCTGCCACAGAACCTGCTGACGGGGACCTTTGACAAATGGTGGCTCAATTTCACCGCGCGGCAAGAGAACCGCATCGCCTGGAAGGACTACACCCCCTACGAGCTGCGCAACGTCGGGGCCCTCGTGCGACTGGGGCGGCGCGAGGACGCGCTGCGGGCACTGGACTTCTATTTCGCTGACATGCGACCGGCCGCATGGAACGGCTGGGCCGAGGTCGTAGGCCGCGACGCGCGCGAGCCGCGGTTCATTGGCGACATGCCTCACGCCTGGATCAGTTCGGACTATATCCGCTCGGCCCTCGATTTGCTGGTCTATGAACGTGATCGCGACCATGCGCTGGTGCTGGCGGCGGGGGTGCCGACCCGTTGGCTGGAGACAGAAGCGGGCGTCGGCGTTCGCGGCATTCGCACCTCTTGGGGCCCGGTCGGCTATCGCTTCCGTAGCGAGGGCCGGACCTATGTTCTGACGATCGAACCGGGGGCGACGCCGCCGGGCGGCTATGCCGTGCAATGGCCATCGGGCGAGACGCCGCCGGCGCGGGTGCGCATCGACGGTCGCGCGGCCGAATGGTCGCGGGGCTGGCTAGCCATTCCGGCCGATGCCCGTCGTATCGAGATGCGCTGAAACGTCAGGGGCGCGGAAAGGCGTTTCCGTCGGTACCGAACAGGTGGGCCTGGTCGGCGGCAACATGCAGGGTCAGGTGGTCGCCGGTCTTGGGGCGGACCGTGCCCGACAGCTGCACCGTCAGGGTTTCGGCCAGACCGGAATAGGTCAGATAGGCGAAGGTGGTGTTGCCGAGCGTCTCGACGAAGACCGCCTCGGCGGTGATGGGCGAGCCCGGCTCAGTCAGACCCAGCTGTTCCGGTCGCACACCCAGGGTGACCCGGTCGCCCGCCTTGCCCGAGGATGCGTCGACCGCGACCGTGACGATGTCCCCGGCCTCCGTTCTGACGGTGGCGCTGCGGGCCAAGTTCTCGACCAGTTCGGCCGGGATCAGGTTCATCTTCGGACTGCCGATGAATTCGGCCACGAACAGGTTCCGTGGATGTTCGTACAGATCCATCGGGGCCCCGACCTGTTCGATCACGCCGGCGTTGAGCACGACAATCCGGTCGGCCAGGGTCATGGCCTCGATCTGGTCGTGGGTGACGTAGATCATCGTCGTCTTCAGCTCCTCGTGGAGCCGGGCGAACTCGTACCGCATCTTCACGCGCAGCGCGGCGTCCAGGTTGGAGAGGGGCTCGTCGAACAGGAAGACCTGCGGTTCGCGGACGATGGCGCGGCCGATGGCCACTCGCTGGCGCTGACCGCCGGACAGGGCCTTGGGCTTGCGGTCGAGATAGTCGGTGATGTTGAGGACCGTCGCCGCGGCCCGGACCCGCCGGTCGATCTCGACCTTGTCGGCCTTGGCGATCTTCAGGCCGAAGGCCATGTTCTCGTAGACGCTCATGTGCGGATAGAGGGCGTAGGACTGGAACACCATGGCGATGCCGCGGTCGGACGGCGACAGGTCGTTGACCACCCGACCGTCGATCTCGAGGGTGCCGCCGCTGAGGTCCTCCAGTCCGGCGATGGTCCGCAGCAGGGTGGACTTGCCGCAACCCGAAGGGCCGACGAAGACCACGAACTCGCCGTCGGCGATGTCGAGGTCGATGCCGTGCAGGACTTCGACAGCCCCGAAGCTCTTTTTCACTCCGGTCAGCCGGACGTCCGCCATGCTTCAAGCCCCGATCATTTCACCGCCTTAGCGTAACCGGTTACAGGTCGGGATCAATGGGGGGGAAACAGCAAGTGCGTCCGGAGGCGGCCGGTGACTATTTTGTTCGGTGATCTTGAACCGGCGACGGCGAGGTCCAGTCGGGAACCGGCAGGCCACGGGCTTTCAGGAAGTCCGGATTGAAAAGTTTCGACGCATAGCGGGATCCGGGGTCACACAGGCAGGTGACGATGGTCTTGCCCGGGCCGAGGTCACGCGCCAACCGGACCGCGCCGGCAAGATTGACGCCGGTCGAGCCGCCCAGCGACAGACCCTCCTCGCGCACGAGGTCGAACAGGATCGGCAGGAATTCGGCGTCCTCGATGCGATAGGCCTGGTCCGGGGTAAAGCCCTCGAGATTGCCGGTGATACGGGCCACGCCGATGCCTTCGGTGATGGACGAGCCCTCGCCGCTCATCTCGCCCTTGGTGAACCAGTTGAACATCGCGGCCCCCGCCGGATCGGCCAGGGCGATGAGGACGGACGGGTCGCGCTCCTTCAGGAAGGCCCCGACCCCGGCGATGGTACCGCCCGAACCCACGGCACTGACGAAGGCGTCGATGCGGCCGCCAGTCTGTTCCCAGATCTCCGGCCCGGTGCCGGTGTAGTGGGCGTCGCGGTTGGCGGTATTGTCGAACTGATTGGCCCAGACGGCTCCATTCGGGTTTTCGCCGTCGATCTCCTGTGCCAGGCGACCCGAGGTATGGACGAAATGGGCGGGGCTGGAGAAGGGGGCGGCGTCGACCTCGATCAGCCGGGCCCCCAGCGCCCGGATCGCCTGTTTCTTCTCGTCTGACTGGGTGCGGGGGATGACGATGACCACCGGATGGCCCAGCGCCGCCCCGACCAGGGCCAGCCCGATGCCGGTGTTGCCGGCCGTGCCCTCGACGATGGTGCCGCCGGGCCGCAGTTTGCCGGAGGCCCTGGCTGTCTGCACGATCGACAGGGCGGCGCGGTCCTTGATCGACTGGCCCGGGTTCAGGAACTCGGCCTTGCCGAGGATTTCACAGCCCGTTTCGTCCGAAAGACGATTCAGCCGGATCAACGGGGTATTGCCGATGAGGTCGATGATGGAGCGGGTCACCGTCATGGAGAACGTCTTTCGGTCTAGGGCGGAGAGCGCAACCGGGCCGGCTCCGGATACCGGATCCCGCTACGCTCCGGAGACCGACAGGAATGAAAATTCCGACGGCAACCTGCATCAGATAGGAAGCAATCTGCCTTGATCCAGTTCCGGCGTCTCGCACGGACCGAATACTTGAACTGCCGTGAGGTGAACGACACCCTGCCCCGCTCGACCTGAGCCGGGAACGACCCGCGTTAGTCAGAGGGCGATGCCACGGTAGCGCGGGCTGCCGTGAAGTAGTCTTTCTCGATCGATCGGGTTTCCGGCAGGATATAGACGACTCCCACGGTTGCGTCGAAGGCGGGCTGCACGACCTCCTCGAAGAATTTCACCGGCACATTGATGCAGCCATACGAGATTCTGTTGTCCAGTGCGGTGGTCGTGGCCAGGCGCTGCAGTCGGCGGTCTGCGGGACGGGTCGTGATGACCGGGTGCAGGGAGAGGGCGGTGGCGTAGTCGACCCACAGGATCTGCTTGCCGCCGAGGTTCTCTCCCATCGACGCGACGAAGCGCCCGGCCGGTGTGATGCGATCTTCGGGGCCGATGCTGGACAGGGGGCGGTCGCCGATGCCGGGAGGCGACACGTCGCCTTGCGTCAGACCCAGCAAAACGGGGGCCTCTCCAAGCAGCTGGCCTTCGCGGTCAAAGACGAGAACCCGCGCATTGATCTTGTCGACGATCAGAAAAGGGAGTCCCTGATTGTCGGCGGTCTCCCGGATCCACGTCTCAATCTGGTCCGCGGTGGACGATGCGGCGGCGTCCACCGCAGCGTCCGGACCTTCAGACGAATAGGGGAATCCGGCGGCCAGACTCGGCTGGGCGAACGCGAGCCCCACAACCAGTCCTGCCGCTGCGGCCCACCGTCCCGGCAAGCGAACCTCGGCACCGGGCGTACGCACACGAGGCATCATGCAGGCGGCGGACGTCAGAAAGGGGTGCGCCGGGGATGGCATGCTCAGTTGCGGTCCTGTTTGCGGGGATAGACCGGGACAGGCGGAGGCGGCGGGGGGGGCGGCGGAGGCGGCGGGGCCTCGACCACCACCTCGACCGGCGGCGTTTCATACACCGGCATCCGCACGCCCAGATCCATTACCGCCAGCCTGATATGTGCCGGCGGAGTCACAGTCGGCCAGGTCACCGTCGGATAGGGCAGGATGGGCCGGGTGACGACCGGTGGTGGCGGAGGCGGCGGCGGAGGCGGCGGAGGAGGAGGAGGAGGAGGAGGAG
>TARA_R110002012_G_scaffold258988_1_pt1 | contig 124811 bp, 106 predicted proteins | sample TARA_R110002012 | Tara Oceans TARA_R110002012 (sample SAMEA4396515) | marine metagenome | biome: Westerlies Biome; feature: [DCM] deep chlorophyll maximum layer (ENVO:01000326); material: water (ENVO:00002006), including particulate matter (ENVO:01000060) such as... | depth 40 m
GACAATTTACGGGGCTACCGGGTCAGTTCTCAGTGACAATCAACAGTTTCAGGGGCGAGATAGTGATCGACGCGGCCTTTGACGTGGGCAATCAGCGCCGCCTCGCTTTTGCGCGCCGACCAGTCCTCTCCGTCTTGGGTCATCTTGACATCTTGGTCTGAAAGACTGCGCCACTTGGCACACCAGGTCATCGACCAAAGCCACATGGCGCGGCGCATTGGCAGGACCCAGGGCTTGAATGCAACGCGTTCGTTCTCGGGCAGGCAACCTAACCAATGATGGCAGGCGTCTGACACCTCTTGGGGCGTCAGCACTGCGTGAGTGGAGACATCCCAAGTTGTCGAAGTGTAAAGCGTCGCATGCGCCAGATCGAGTGGCGGCGCGCTGTAGCGGGCTTTTTCAAGGTCCACCAGCACGGCATGTCCATCTGGCGTGATCAGAAAATTACCCGGATGCGCATCAAAGGAAATAAGCCGCTGGGGCGGGCGGTTCGCTGTTTTGGCTACGTCTCTCAGTACATCAATATGACGCTCTATGATCGCCCGCGTATCGTCATCTGCGGCGTGAAGATACGCTGCCTGTGCTTCAATTTCTTCCAGCAGATCGGTCAATGGATCTGGGGGGGCAAGCAGTGGCGCACGTGCTTTCGGCACCGGCAGGGAGTGGATTGAAGCCAGCGCAGCCATAATCGCGGGCAGATCCTCGGGCAGCCGCGCGGTACGGCCGAAAATCTCTTCGACCACCAGCCCACCTCGCGGCAAAGCCTCCGACGGAGGCAGCACCTTGTGCAGACGTGGGGTATGTCCGGATGCGCTCGTACGGGTGAAGCAGGCAGCCTGATACACCAGATTTTCAGTGGCCCCCAGTTGCATCTGGCTCTGCTTCGGCAGCCGAGCGATCCATCCGGTGCCTTCAAGTCGCACATGATCGTGTGCGAGTCCGGTATCAGGCATGAGCTCGGGGTTGCCGGGGTCTACGCCAACATCCTGCAACGCCGCCAAGAGAGCCGGGATCAAAGCGCCACGTCTGTTCGCCATTGAAGTGTTCATTCAAAACCCTGCCGCGCCGCCCGCCATTCGTAGCTCAGACGGTCCAATTCTTGTCCGATCATAGTCGGTGGGGACCAATCGCGGACCCGCTTCAAAATGTGGTCAGTGCTTTCCATCATGAACCTCGGATGCGCCGCGTTGAGACATAATCAATCAATGTCGAACCATAGCAGAAACCGGAAGCACAACGGCGCATTCTCACAGTAATGTCAGGATGAGGGAACTGCCTCTCTGGACCGGATATCTACGTGATAGTAATAATACGCAGCGCTGCTCGCCAAATTCGGAGTACGCGCAGACCTATTGGTCGTTACTTCGAATAGATGTGAGAGGCTGCGTAGATCCGTAACCCGGCGGTCAAAAAGCACAATACCCCGAACACCCAAGCCATTGGCGCGAAGTAGGTCGAAAACAGGCATAACAGGACGAAAAAAACGATCGTTTCCGTGCCCTCAAGGATGCCGTTGGAATAGTAAAGCGACTTCTCTCCTTGATCCGTCGTTTGGTGGCCGCGCTTTTGGGCCAGAATGGCATAACCCAGAAAGCTTGTTCCGTTAAAATAGAACGACACCAACAAGAACGCGCCCGCAGCCCCGTTCGCCGAAGGATCGGCCAAAACGAACGCCAACGGAACCATCCCATAAAATAAAAAATCGGCGGCGATATCGAGATACCCACCAAAATCCGTTTTCTGCGTCGCGCGAGCGACAGCGCCGTCCAGTCCATCCGCCAATCGGCTCACCAATAGCGGGATCAGCGCCCATATGGGCGACCCGAGCCAGATAATCATGGCAGCCAGAAACCCGAGGCCGAGCCCGGTCAGTGTGATCGCATTTGCTGATATTTTGCGTTCGGCAACACGCTGTCCCATGCGATTCAATGCAGGATCAATCAAAGGGCGCAGTCTGCTGTCAAGCATGAGATGTTCCTAACAATGCCTATTCATTTGTGTTGCCGTAGCAAAATGATCAAACCAATTTGGCTCGTTAAACCTGCATGTTTTCCTATGTGATTTCGAGAAACCCGACTGCATCCCAACAGGTGTACGGCTTATTCCATCGGCGTTGATCGTTGACGCTACACTAGCATATCGATTTCCGGACCGACGTCATTCCCGGTTTGCTCAAGTTTGACGGGAAGATCGGCAATGATGCGCCCGAGGTGGGCCGCGTAGCAGTGACAGGCAACTGCAATATGGCGCATCGCGACGTCGATTGGAGTAGGAGCTATCCTCCCTGTCGTTTAGGAATGCTGCAACGCGGCGTGCGATCAAATGATGGAAGTCCGGTTCAGGCCGTCCGTGAAGACGTCTCGTTGCCTTAGATTTCAATGACCTCTGCAGTTGCAAAGGCATCTTCAAGTTCGAGGCCAAGGTATCTGACGGTGCTATCCATCTTAGTATGGCCCAACAGGAGCTGAACTGCTCGCAGATTGCCCGTCTTCTCATATATCTGCGTCACCTTCGTGCGTCGCATCGAGTGCGTGCCGTAAGCGCCGGCCTCGAGACCGATTGACGTCACCCAATCCCGGACGATCCGGGTATACTGTCGGGTTGAGATGTGAAGTCGTGCATGGAAGCGTCCCGGCCAGAGATATTCGGATCCGATCATCAGGAGCTCCTTCATCCATTTCGCCAAAGAGGCGCGCTTTCCCTCTGAAATTTCGAACCTGACGGGTTTCTGCGTTTTGCTTTGCAGGACGGGCGCCCTTTCCTTGATCTGCCCAGATGCCATGACATCGACGACTTTCATCCTGACCAGATCACAGCCGCGCAGTTTGCTGTCGAGGGCCAAGTCACGATGGTTCTCGGTATTTCAAGTCGAACCCTAATCACCCAGACGTGTTTCGGTTTGAGAGGTCGCTTCTGACCGACGATGCGCCCTTTATTCCAGGCGAGGCGAAGCGCACGAACGGCAGGTAAGTTTGGTGTTTGCATGACTGGTCCTCCGATTCTCCACGCCCTCCCACAACGACAACCCGACGTTGACCAAGCCAGCATATCACAAGTTACTGCACTGCCTCCGAGGTCGGCTTGAAGCATGCCGCAATGCAGACTGCTGAACCGGCTGTTCGTGTCTAACCCGAGGCTCGGAGCTTCTGGCGACAGCCTGGGACAGGATGTGTAACGCATCACTGTTCCGTTGCCTCAATTTTTGAGAGATGTGGTGTCGGGAGCAGATCAGGACCTTTCACCTCTCGTTCCTCTGCGAGGCCGCAGCGCGGCACCGAATGCCGGGCATACCAGATATCATCGGGGCGGATATCGACGACACGCTCGGCGCCCTCGAACTCCGCCGTCCGCGCCGGAGACCAATCGACACCGGCCCTGCCCGTCAGCAAGATCGCTTCGCCACTGCCAAAGTCAGGAATAAACAGCCCGGCACGGCCCGAAACCTCGATGTTGCCAAGCGTGTTGAAGTAGCGGTTGCCGGCATAATCCGGAAAGGAAAGTGAGCCGTCTGCATTCAGACGCAAGACACCAGGCATGCCCCCGCGATGGGAAATATCCGCACCGTTTTCTGCGTAGGTCGCGATGAAGAAGGTGTCCGCCGAAGAGATAATCCGCTGTGCAGCCACATCGTCGATTGCAACACGTTTACCTTGGTCAGGCGGAAATGGCGTCGCAGGCGGTCGGATATCACGCGTCCGGATGTATTTCGGGCAGTTGCCATAGCTCTGTTCGACAGCAATCGACAGAACGTTCTTTGTTGCGGCAGTGATGACCCCATTCACACGGTTGCGCCGACGGGTCGCAAAGTCCACCCCAAGCACCGCCGCCTTGCTGCCTGGTCGTAGGTCCAGACCCAGCGGGTCGGTAAGCACTGGGTAGGTGTGGGCGATCAGCCGTGTGGGTGTCGCTTGCGCCCCGGTTGGCAGCGGGCAAACTGTCGCCCAAGGTCGGCCCTGCATATCCCGCAGGCCGACAAACAGCGCCGGCAGGCTTTCAAAGAAAGCCTGATGTTGCGGGGGCATCTCCGCCCGGATGGCGCGGGCAGCGCGTTCGCGATACTCTGCCGGAACACCGGTGCGGTCCTGCACTGCGCGTTCGCCCGCGTGGAAAACGTAATCAGGCCGGGTCATGGAGCTGTCCTGCACAGGTCAAAGGTCAAGATCGGACAAGCCTGGTTGATCGTGAGGGCGCCGACCGAGTGGCCAGTGAAACTTGCGCTCATCTTCGCGGATCGGATTCTCGTTGATGCTGGCGTGACGGTGCGCCATCAAACCGTCTTCGGCGAAGTCCCAGTTCTCGTTGCCATAGGCGCGGAACCATTGCCCGCTGTCATCTCTGTATTCATAGGCATAGCGCACGGCGATGCGGTTGCCGGCAAAGGCCCAAAGCTCCTTGATCAGGCGATACTCCAGCTCACGGGTCCATTTACGAGTCAGGAAGGCCTCGATCTCTGCACGGCCCAACGGAAACTCGACGCGGTTTCGCCAGCGGCTGTCCGGCGTATAGGCCAGCGCAACCTTGGCCGGATCGCGGGAATTCCAGCCGTCCTCGGCCAGGCGGACCTTTTCCTTGGCACTGTCTTCGGTGAATGGGGGAAGCGGGGGGCGGCACATTGGCATGTCCTTTGTTAGTTGAGAGGGAGAGGCAGGCGGCCGGATAGGGCCCGGCCGCACTACCAGAGTCAGGCTGCGATCTCGGTTGAAGCGACCACCGGGAAATCAATTTCGGTCTGGGCCAATTCGTTCAGGTAGTTGGTCCAGACGTTCAAGGCGACATGCTGCACGATTTCGATGATCTGGCCGTCGTCATACCCGGCCTCACGGACATCGCGCAGATCCTCTACGGCGACGCGTCCTCGCGCGTCCACCACCTTAATGGCAAACCGCACAGCGGCATCCGCCTTGGCGTCGTTGGAGCGCCCGGCACGGTTGGCCGCGATCTCGGCCTCGTCGAGTTTGGCGAGGTTCTTGCCAAGGTAAGTATGGGCAGAAAGGCAGTAGTTGCAGCCGTTCGCTTGCGCCATGGCCAAGGCCACCCGTTCGCGGGTTGCGGCGGGCAGACGGCCTTTGCCAAGGGCACCGGACAGACTGAGGTACCCTTCCAGCGCGGCCGGGCTGACACTGGCAAGACGGAACAGGTTGGGGACCGAGCCAAGCTGTTTTTCGACGGCTTGCAACAGCGGTTGCGATGCGTCAGGCGCGGCTGCGATGTTGATGGGATAGGGAATGCGGGACATGAAAAAGCTCCTTTGCTTGTGGTGTGAGGTAGATTTAGGAGCTTCCATATTTTGACGGTAGATCATAAAAGTGAGATAAGGGTTCTCAAATTTTGGAAAGCATATGACCGACCGTCTTGAGACCATGTCCATATTTGTGTGCGTCGTGGACGAAGGCAGCCTGACAGCCGGCGCACGTGCCCTGGCGATGCCAATCGCGACCGTTAGCCGCCGGATTTCCGAACTTGAGGACAAACTTGGGGCCGAGTTGTTGCTGCGGTCCCCACGGGGGTTGACACTTACGGATACCGGCCAAACCTATATCGCGGCCTGCCGCAGGATACTTGAAGAAGTTGCAGAAGCAGAGCGCAACGCCAGCGGTGAATTCACCGCTCCTCGGGGGACGCTGACGATGACCGCCCCCATCGTTTTTGGACGGTTGCACGTGCTGCCAGTGGTGACCGCCTTTCTAAAGGGCTTCCCGGATATCGACATACGGTTGGAACTGACGGACCGTCCAGTCAACCTGCACGAGGAACACCTTGATCTGGCGGTCCGCATCGGACCGCTTTCGGACAGTGTGTTCATTGCGCGCAAAGTGGGCGATGTGCGACGCATTATCTGCGCCAGCCCCGCCTATCTGGAGAAACACGACCCCCCCAAAAATCCCGGCGATCTTGCGAAGCTGGATGCCATTACATTCCAAAGCCTCCTGCCGCCGCAGAACTGGCAATTTGACTCCGAGCAACCGCAGAAAATCATGCCGATGCGCGCGCGCCTGATTGTGAACACAGCCGAAGCGGCGATTGATGCTGCTATTGACGGGTTGGGTTTCACGCGCGTTCTGTCCTATCAGGCCGCCGAGGCGATCAAGGCCGGGAAGCTGGTGCCGCTTTTGCAGGAATTCGAACCCGCAGCCTGGCCCGTCCATCTTCTCTATGAACCGCGCGCCCTGATCCCTCAAAAACTCCGCGCTTTCCTCGACTTTGCTGTGCCGAGGATTGGCACCGGCTTCGCCTGACCCTCGGGGTTGCGACGCTGATTGGTTCAGAGAAGCGTTGCAAGACAAAGGTATACGCGCCTGCATCCCCGGCCGAAAGTAGCGTAAGGCACCGATAAAGTATGACAAGCGCCGCTACAAAAGACGCAGCCGCATCGAGATCATGTTCGGCCGGCTGAAGGACCGGCGTCGTGTCGCAACCGGATCCGACCGCTGCCTGAAGACCTTCTTCTCAGCCATCGCTCTCGCGGCAATCGTCATTTATTGGCTATTAGGCCTTATCCTAGGTTGCACGCCTCAATCAGACAGATGTTGGATATCGAATGTCATATAGACGGCGCAGTTCGACAGGCCGAGCGCCGAGAGGTTTTCCACTCCCATCAAGGCACCAATCAACAGATCGACATGAGAGTTGATCTGCGTGGGCGAGGTGATTTCCATCCCGACATCAGCGCCGACCTTGCCCGGCCCCGAGACGACCTCGAACAGCTCTCCTTCATAAGCGTTCGGCCCTGTCCTGTGCCAGGTGACCTGCTGGCCTTCGCCATTCATGAAATCAAGCACCGACGGATCGAAGCGCCCGCCCCAGACAAGGCGGTGCGTTTCCGACTGGGCGTCGATCATGCCTGAGCCGCGCAGCATGGTTTCCATTTGTGCCGGACAGTTGGTGAACCTCTGATCGCGCGAGGTGACCTGCCAAAGGCCGTCACGCGGTATGATGTCGCCATCGGCGGCGTCGGGATAGAGATCAATGATCCATTCTTTCCCTGCGTCCCCGGGGGCAAAGACGACGATCGTGTCGTCCCCACCGGCTTCGCCGGGAAGAAAGGCCAGCCGCGCCATTTTCCCCGTGCCACCATAGGCTTGATGCACGGCGTCCGGTGCCAATGGCACAAGCGAAGGGGCCTGGGTGCCTGACAGATAGACAATCGTGGCCTCACCTGGCGTGACAGATTGGCCGAAGAGAACGCCCGCTCCGGATTCGCTGATCTGCGCCTCTCCTGCGGCACAGCCTTCTCCTGGCGTGCAATAAAGCACCGGGGCCGGGCGATCGGCCCGTGCCACGCATGGGACAAGAGCCAGCGCCATAGCGGTCATCAATGAAAACTTATTCAAACGGGTCTCGGGCATGATGCAGTCCATGGTAATCAGTTCAGGGGTTGAATGGTTTGAAGCAGCAATGTGGCGCCAAGCAGCGCTGCCGGTTCATCCGGCGTCAGGTTGCAGACCGGCCCCATGGTTGAGGGCAGGCAGAGCAGTCCTTGCGTCATCTCGGCCGGGGCGTTCAGGAACAGACGCGCGCTGCTTGCCGTGTCGAAGAAGGTGATGCGCACGGGCGCTTCGGGACCGTCACGATAGGGAAAATCCGTACCCCAGCCCTGACGCAGGAAGAAGCTTATGCCGGTCTTGAGGTCTTCGATCTGGCAGCCAAGCTGCTCTTCACAGAGATAGCCAACATCGTCGCCAACTGCTGCATCATCGGTTTCGGACCGGGCACCATCCGTCCCTGCATTTGCAGGGGCGACGGATTGGGAGGCTGCAGGCTTGACCGTGCTTTCAGACGCCGCAGACGCAACGTCCGCGCCCGTTTCGCTAAGGTCTGCCGACCAATCTGGGGCATCGGCGGCGACGGTCAGTCGCTGCCGGTAGAGCAGCGCGCGCTCTGATGTGTCGGCGCGACCGCTTTGGGGAAACTCGCCGATATAGCGCAGATCGTAGGTGCCGGGTGCTTCGGGGGCGGTCAGGGTGATGGCGCGCCCCTCTGTGCTGTCCCGCAGATAGGCACTGCTGTATTCGGCAAGGCCATCGCTGGCATACAGCCCCTCGGTCCCGGCATCGACAAGGTCGATCCAGTCGCGCGGACCACCCGGTCCGGACCAGGTGACCGTAAACTCCGCCCCTGGCTGGATTAGGTCAGGCGCGTTCAGACCGATCCGGGCGCCCGTCACCTCGATCTCGTCGCTGACCAGCACGGCCTCGCCACCTGCGCCGGACACGATGTAGCGCAAGGCGTAGCGGCCGGTGTCCAGCGGCATTTGAACGGCAACGGGGCTGCCCCCGTCCAGCGGATAGGCTGCGAGCCATGCGTCGGTATTCGTGGTTTCCGAATGGTAGAGCGCAATATAATCACCCGCGCCCCCCGGACCGCCCCAGACGACCTGAACCATCGCGCCTTGCCCGGCTGTGGCTGGTGCATCGATGAACCGATCGACATCGACGGCAACAATGCTGCGCAGGGCGAGCGTCCGCTCGCGGGTGCCGTCTGCGATCATCGCCTGCTCTTCGGCAGTCAGCGGTTGCACGTAGCGCAGCACATATTCGCCAAGTTCGGCTGGCATGGTCAGCGCCACGCTTTCTGATCCGGCCTGGACGGGGACGGAATCGAGGGAATGTGTGCCCGCACCGTCAAACGGAGCGATGTCGATGTAATCCCCCGCCCGGGCGGGGCCTGTCCATTGCACCTCGAACCGCGTTCCCCGGCCGACGTTTTGCGGAGCCCTGAGCGTGGCAAGCGGGGCGGGCGGCAAGGCGTTCTTTGCCTCTTGAACGACCGGCGCGACCAGCGTCTGGTCAAGGGCATCGCGCAGGCCCTGCGCGTCGTTCGCGTCGAAATAGCGCCCCCCTGTCTCTGTGGCGAGGCATTGCAGCGCCGTCGTCTCGGCACCCTGCAATCCAAAGCCCACCACATGGGCGGTGAAATCCACCCCGCTTTGTTCCAGCTCGCGGCCCAGAGCGCAGGGATCTCCGGCACAGGTTTCCACACCGTCGGTAATCAGAATGACCGTCGCGGCCTCTTCGGTCGAGCGCAGGTCCAGAGCCGCACGGCGGACCGCGTCGGTCAGAGGGGTCTTGCCCAAAAAGCGCATGGTATTGGACGTCGAAAGCACCTGAGCGGCCGTACCGGGCGTCGGCGGCACTAGGAGTTCGATATCAGAGCAGTCCCCTTTGCGGCGATGGCCATAGGCTAGCAGACCCAAGCCCCTGTCCGCGGGGAAATCGACCAGCACATCGGCCAGGGTCTCGCGGGCGATTTCGAGCTTCGGGCGACCGTCGATCTGACCCCACATCGAGCCCGATCCATCAATGACAATTATCGTGTTGGGGTGATCTGCCTGGGCAGCCTGTCCCGCTAACGCGAGGCCGAAGACCCCGGCCCAAAACAATTTCATCGCGCTGTCATCCTTTTTTGCTTTTTCTTCGGCCACGGCCCGCAAAGCGCAACAGAACTCCGGGCACCTCTCTCACCGGAGTGGATAGCGACTGGATCGGGCCCCGTCATACACCAGCTGGTGTATGTGTGGGCTTGACCTCTCTTTTTCCTCTTCTATCAATACTGTGGCCCGATCCGTGACCGTACGGGCCGTCGATACGTGACCGCAGCTTCAGGGGATCAGCGGTGGAAGATCACAGACATAGCAAACCGGAAAAGCGGTCTGATGTGGCGATGAACACGACCGAAATTGATCTGGACATTGTATCGGACACCTTCCGCGCCTTTGTGGATCAGGCCGCATTTGACAGCCTGATCGAAAGCTGGAACCAGAAACTGAATGCGCTTGAGGCGGATGTCAGTGTGTTCGAGCGGCATTTTTCGACCGCGTTCTTCAAACAGATGGATCTGGCGGCAGATACGCTCGACCGTCTGGATGCGCAGGCCTTTGAGGACCCGTTAGAACGGCTTGTCTCCGAAGTGTCCGGTCCTGCGGTGGTGATCAGTCCAGATTTGCGGGTCGCCTCTGTGAATGCAGAGGGCAAGGACGCATTCGGGGCGTCGCAAGGGATGTTCCTTTCGCTGGATTGCATGACACCCGAGACGCGTATGGATTTCGATGCCCTGCTGCGGGCGCACAGCGGACGCGGCAACAGGGCTCAGGCGATTGTTCAAATTCTGGACCCGGGAACGGACGAACCGGCCTTCCGTGCCGAGGCATTTTTGTACAAGACCGCCAACCAGGATGGCTGTTACATTGTGATGCGCTCTCTGGAACTGAATTGGACGCCAGAGGTCTCCGCATCGCTTGCCCATGCTTTCGGCATGACAGAGGCCGAGATCGAGGTTGCGCACCAGTTTTTCGACAGCTGCGACCTGGCGACGGTGGCTCAGTCGCGCGGAGTTTCGGTGCATACGGTGCGCACCCAGATGAAGACCATTCTCAGCAAGACCGGCGCGACGTCGCAGGCAGAGCTGACCCGGCTGATTTCAATGATCGCCAGCCGCCAGATGCTTCAGACACGCGGGTTGATTTCCGAATGGCAAGACCCTCTCGGGCGTGAACAGATCATCGTGACCGGCACGGGACGCCGGATTGCCTGGACTTGGATGGGGGCCAAAGACGGAACCCCGGCCATTTTTCTGCGCGGTATGGCCATGGGCTATCTCCTGCCCGAAAACGCGGAGCGTAAGCTCAAGCGTGCCGGGATCACATTGTTCATTCCATCGCGCCCGGGCTATGGCAATTCGTCCCTTCACGATGACCTTCCGGTGCTTGAGGACAACAGGGCCATGGTCAACGCGTTCTTGGCCGAAATGGGCCTGAAAGGGTGCGTCGGTATCGGCCTTTCCGACGGGATCATCCCGCTTCTGGCGCAACAGGATAAAGATCCCGATACGTTTTCCGCCCTGGTATCCGTCGGGTTCAACGGCTGTCTCAACCGGGCAGCGTTTCGCAAGTTGCCGGTGCCACAGGCAACTCTGTTACGACTTGCCAGAGCGGCCCCGAGGCTGTTGGAACTGATTGCCAAGATTGGCCAGCGAATGATTCAACGGTACGGCGTGGACTGGTATCTGGACCGCGCGCATGCATCCACGCCTCTTGACCTGCAGATCTGCCGCAACCCTGCCACGGCAACGCTTGTGCGCGATGCCTGCTCGCATCTTGTCGTTCAAGGCACCCGCACCTTTGTCCGGGATATGCAGATGTTCCACGCCCCGGTCGATGGCGCAATCGATCGGCTTGCCATTCCAATGCTGAGCATGGTGCCCACCGAAGACGGGCTGTTTGATCTCGAAGAGTATCGGCAACTCGAAACACGCAATTCCAGGGTGAAGGTGCTGCCCGTCCCCGACAGTGCGGATCTGCTGATCTACCAGCAAACGGATTTCATCATGGATCGGATAATCGAGATTGTGTCGGGCCATCGCCAGTGACGCTCGGATCAATGGCAGACAAGGCTCATCTGGCGCAAGTTCCACCTTGGGATCGACGAGGAAGCGTCGAAGGTCTGCGCTGTCGAGATCACCGGAAGCCACATCGGCGACGCGTCGGTATTGTCAGATCTTCTCAGAAAGATCCCGGAGAACGAGGATAGTCGGCATCTACTGTAGTGAGGATACTGCGCGTGCCGCGAACGTCCGCTTTTCGACTACGCCGCCGTAGCGGCCGAGACTGGCCTGAAGGTCCGGTCTGGGCCGGTCGCTTCAAACGACTGGCTTACTCACCGCACGGATCTGAACCTCCGCCTGGCCTGCACGCGTCCTAAAATGTGCGAAACCCAATTGAGGTCTGTACGCAGCACCGATATCGAGTGCGACCGTTCGATAGTCATCAACTCCGTCACAGATATCCAAATCCCCGGCTGCGACAAGGTCCTGGCGCACCGCGGGCGTGTGGCCATGCACGACGACAGTCGGTTGTTGCTCGCGCCGCTTCGGATCAGGATCGGTGACGTCCCACCCGCCGCGGTGGGTCAAAAAAGTATGACGGATATTCGCCCAGTGATCTTCCATTTTGATGAAGCGGCGGGACAGCCCCAGAAAGGCTGCGCGGTTCTGAAATGGATGTATTCCTGCATGCACGAACAGGAGGTCACCAAGATAGAGATGGGTCGCCCCCGAAACCATTGCTCTCAGATATTCAGGGTGCAGATTATCTTTCAGCTTTGCCGCTATCTCCTCCCAACTGTGCGTTTCTGCCGACAGACCAAGCTCGGCCATGACCCTGTCACCGCCCAGCATTCCCCAGAAGTCGAGATACTTTGGGTCTTCGAGCGCCAGCATCAAAACAAGATCATGATTGCCGGGAAGAACATGTAGATCACCCACATCCGCAAGCTGCCCGGCTCTCATCGCCAGATCAACAGCACGGATGGATTCTGGTCCCCGGTCAATAAGGTCGCCCAAAAAGACGAGATGCCGTTTGTGCGCTTCGCGTGGGGTATTCCTGATTTCGCCGAGTACCTGCTCAAGTAGCTTAGCCTGCCCATGGACATCGCCGACTGCAAAAATATCGATGTCTTCTGGAAGAGACCCGGGAACGTCGCGCCAGGGCAAGTAGAAGGAATTGAAGGTTGTCAGTCCATCGGGCATGTTGATCTTGTCCGTACTGGTTGAAGCTTCGTAGCGGCCCCAAGCGATGTCAGTCTTAGGCGGGATCCAGTCTCCCTCTCAAACCCAACGCAGGGGAACCGGTTTCCGCTCCAGCGATATCTCCCCTGTAAGTCCGGTTCGCTTGCTTCTGAAAAGGGCAACACGATCCGGGCAGGAATTTCGAGGCGGCATGTTCCTACGCTGTAATTTCCATTGACGAAACCTCCCCCGCGCGAGACGCACTTTGTGTTGCGCACGCGAGCATGCTTTCTGCCGCTGGCGTTCTTCGAAAGAAAAGAATTTTGGTTCATCATCATTTGACATGTCAGTCACCCTCGGCCCCGGCCTGCAAAATGCGATCGCGCCAAGCAGACAAAAGCAAGGAAAGTTTGGTAATGTCGTCCAATGACTGGCAACCGGGCATATTTAGTTGCAAGAAGTTAGGCCGATCTTCTTCGCTCACGCCGAGACCACGTGCTACCTTCGCTTCAAGGTCGGCGAAAGGACACGACAGCTGGTACCAGCGCGAGGCGGTGCGCGCCCACCCAGCCTCAGAATTGATCCCAACGAGCTGGGAGGTCGTAATCCATCTCGATCCGAGGCGGGGATGACCCGAGACCATGCCGAAAAGGAACGGTGAGCCCTTGGGCGTCACAAGGGAGCGCCAATGATTGAGAATAGGCGCATTGACGAGATCGGATGCGGATGGGCCAGTGTCAGCGGCGGCAAGCGCAGCGATCAGCTTTTGCGTCCAAAGCTTTTGAGTATGATTAAAAGGCATGGAGTGTATCCTGAATTGAAATGGGGGGAATTTGATCGGACCGAAGTTGGCCAGCGGTTCTCAGCCTTCGCCCGGGCCGCTTCTGTTCAGTGCAAAAGGGGGCGGTTGATGTTTTGTTCGACTGAATCCAACATCCGTATGACCGACCGCAGGCTGACGAGATGCGGCGCCTGAATCGCCTCGATGACCTCTTTCACGGCATCAATGGCATCATGTGGCAATTGGCGTCTTACGCCTTCACGATCTGCAAAACTGATGAGGTGGTTCATGGAGAGCGATGACAGCTGCATCGGGGGACAACGGCTCAGGAAAGGCGCTGACAGACCGTTCACACTGTTTGCTGTCAGAATCCATGTTATCCAAGACATGTCGAATGGCACTCTGTAATAGGGACAGCTCCAGCTTTGTGCAGTCAATCGCTCGAGGAGCGGCAATAAGCCTTGAGATAAATCATATGATTGCCCTTTCGTGGAAACCGCTGGGCCCGCTTTCTCGATCTCGTCGACCACGACCACAGGATTCGCAATCTGAGAGGCCATGATCGCTTCCAGAACCCTTCCTGGGCCCGCTGATCCCCATCCCTTTTGAGACCCCGTAACCGCAAATGCGGCCGGCTCACCTGTGGCCTCTATGATTGTCGTCGGCACGGAGAGCTGCGCGCCCAGCAGGCGAGACCAGTGGCTCTTGCCGATCCCTGGCGGACCGACGAGGAGCATCGGCCGGACAAGGGGCGCAGGATCGCCGTTGCGGACCGAAGCCCGCATCTCGTGCAAAAGACGCTCTGTTGCAGGAGCCATCCAAGGCATCTCAGTGTGGAGACAACTGGCGATTTCGTCAGCGCGGTGCTCGGTCTCCACTGGCTGTACTTGTGCGCCATTGCGGAAAACCTCAAGTCGCGCACGGTCCTTCGGGTCAAGATGATCCATGCCAGATCGGCGTGAAACCGCGCTGAGATACGCAGCCGATCTCCGTTTGATTTTTAGCCGGTCCGAGTCGGACAGCGCGTAGTCAAATTTTGGGCTACCAATCTGTTCTCTGAAACGATCTAGGAACTTCTTTAAACGGACTTCGATGTCGTAGCCCGAAGGGATGTTGTGATCCGGGAAACTGACGTCGGCAAATTTTATGCGTGGCATTGAATGTCCTCTCATATCCGGCACGCCCAACTTGTGGCGGCCAGCATTTGGCAGCGTGGGGCTGCCAAGGGTTTCAGTAAGAGGATCCGGATCCTTGAGAACGAAATGAGAACATTTTCATAGGTACGTCAATGCTGGCGCTGACCTTTGGACAGCCGTCCTTGGATCAGAATAAGCGCACCGCGCATTTCACCATAAGCCATTGATATAAAACAAAACCACCGCCAACTAAGGTTGACGGTGGTCATTTGGTCTGTGTGGAAAGGTCAAAAAAACAGTGGAAATGGACATTTATTGGTGGGTCTCACACTTTCTTAGTGCGTCTCAAACTCTCTCACCCGCACTTGCTGTACCCGCACGACGCACAGGTCATGCAGCCTTCGACCATGCGCAATTCGTAGCTGCCGCAGGACGAGCACGCCTTGCCGCGGGGGGCTGCGTTCTCAAGCTCGACCACTTTCGCCGTCGGGTCGGTTTTCAGGCCCATCCCCTCGCCCGCGATAAAGCCTGTGACGATCATGTGCTGTTCGATCACGCCGCCAATCGCGGCCAGGATCGACGGGATGTATTTGCCGCGCATCCATGCACCACCGCGCGGGTCAAAGACCGCCTTCAGCTCTTCCACCACGAAGGACACATCGCCACCGCGCCGGAACACGGCCGAAATCATCCGCGTCAGGGCCACGGTCCAGGCGAAATGCTCCATGTTTTTCGAGTTGATGAACACCTCGAACGGACGGCGGCGGCCGCCGATCACCACGTCGTTGATGGTGATGTAAATCGCGTGCTCGCTGTCGGGCCATTTGACCTTGTAGGTGTTCCCTTCCAGCGTTTCGGGGCGGTCCAGCGGGTCGGCCATATAGATCACGTCGCCATGCGGCTGCATCGGTTCGGCGTCGGAATTGGCGATGACCTCGGGGGCGGCTTGCTTGTCTTCCGACACGCTCAGCACGCTGCCGGTCACGTCGTTGGGGCGGTAGGTTGTGCAGCCTTTGCAGCCGGTGTCCCACGCCTGCATGTAGACATCCTTGAACGCGTCAAAGCTGATGTCGGCGGGGCAGTTGATGGTTTTGGAAATCGAGCTGTCGATCCATTTCTGCGCCGCCGCCTGCATTTTGACGTGGTCGGCGGGGGCCAGTGTCTGGGCGTTGACGAAATAGTCGGGCAGCTCGGCGTCGCCTTTCAGGTCGCGCCACAATTGCACGGCGTAATCGACCACCTCTTCCTCGGTGCGCGATCCGTCCTTTTGCAGCACCTTGCGGGTATAGGCATAGGCAAAGACCGGCTCGATCCCCGAGCTGACGTTGCCCGCATACAGCGAGATGGTGCCGGTGGGCGCAATCGACGTCAGCAGGGCGTTGCGGATGCCATGGGTGCGGATCGCGTCGCGCACGTCGTCGTCCATGTTCATCATGTTGCCCGAGGCCAGGTAGGCGTCGGCGTCGAACAGCGGAAAGGCGCCCTTTTCCTTGGCCAGGTCAACCGAGGCCAGATAGGACGCGCGTGCAATCGCTTTCAGCCAGGCCTCGGTCTGGGCCGCAGCCTCGTCCGAGCCATAGCGCAGGCCGACCATCAGCAGTGCGTCGGCCAGACCGGTGACACCCAGACCGATGCGACGCTTTTGCTGCGCCTCGCGTTCCTGTTCGGGCAGCGGGAATTTCGATGCATCCACCACGTTGTCCATCATGCGGATGGCGGTGGCGACAAGGCGGGTCATCTTGTCTTCGTCCAGACCGGCGTTTGCGCCGAACGGATCGGCCACCAGCCGCGCCATGTTGATCGACCCCAGCAGGCAGGCGCCATAGGGCGGCAGGGGCTGTTCGCCGCACGGGTTGGTGGCGGCGATGGTTTCGCAATAGCTCAGGTTGTTGGCGGCGTTGATCCGGTCGATGAAGATCACGCCCGGTTCGGCATAGTCATAGGTCGCCTGCATGATCTGGTTCCACAGGTCCAGCGCCTGCACGGTTTTGTAGACCTTGCCATCGAACACCAGATCCCAGGACGCATCGGCCTTCACGGCTTCCATGAACGCGTCGGTGATCAGGACGCTGACATTGAACATGCGCAGACGGGCGGCGTCGGACTTGGCTGTGATGAAATCGCCGATGTCGGGGTGGTCACAGCGCATGGTGGCCATCATCGCGCCGCGGCGGCTGCCTGCAGACATGATGGTGCGGCACATGGCGTCCCAGACGTCCATGAACGACAGCGGGCCAGAGGCATCTGCGGCCACGCCGTGCACATCCGCGCCCTTGGGGCGGATGGTGCTGAAATCATAGCCGATGCCGCCGCCCTGCTGCATGGTCAGCGCGGCCTCTTTCAGCATATCGAAAATGCCGCCCATGCTGTCGGGCACTGTGCCCATGACAAAGCAGTTGAACAACGTGACCTTGCGCGCGGTGCCTGCCCCGGCGGTGATGCGGCCGGCGGGCAGGTACTGGAAATCTTCCAGCGCGCCATAAAAATTCTCTTCCCATGTGGCGGGGTCTTTTTCGACCTGTGCCAGATCGCGGGCGATGCGGCGCCAGGTGTCTTCGACCGTCACGTCCTTGGGCGTGCCATCGGCTGCCTTGAACCGGTATTTCATATCCCAAATTTGTTCTGCGATCGGGGCGGCAAAGCGTGTCATGGCGTCGATTCTCTGGCTTGTGGAAAGATAACCAAGATGCCTGACCCGGGCTGAAATCACAACCTCAAACCACTACCTATTGAAGCCCTCCCTGCAAAAGCTACATCATAGAGTATGGGGGATATGATTCTGTGGGTAACTCTGTGAACAAACCATGTGTAAACCTGATCAAGCTGAGCGTTGGCACCGAAAATGTCGATGATCTGATCGCATGGCAGTCCGGCAAACAGGCGCAAACCGCCAAGGGCCAGCCCCGTCACGTGACCCGCATGTTTCCCAAACGGGTCGATGAAATCCTGAACGGCGGCTCGATCTACTGGGTGATCAAGGGCGTCATTCAGGCCCGCCAGCGCATTCTGCGTCTGGACGAGATCACCGGCGGCGACGGCATCCGCCGCTGCGCCATCGTGCTGGAGCCCGAGGTCATTCGCACCCAGACCAGCCTGCGCCGCCCCTTTCAGGGCTGGCGTTACCTGATGCCCGCCGACGCGCCACCCGACCTGCCCAAGGGCCGCGAGTCGGAAGAACCATTGCCCGTCGAGCTGAACCGCGCGCTGGCAGAAATCGGCGTGCTGTAACCGGCTTTCTTTTGGCGAAAAATATCCCCGCCGGAGGCTCCTGCCCCCGGCAAAGTGCGCATCGCTCAGCCCAGACGCGCCAGAACTTCGGACATCGCCTTGCGGTCCTCATCCGCCACATCGGCCACCCGCGACCGCCACAGCGTCGCCTGCGACCGCAGGATCAGCCCGTCGGACAACACTTTCAGGTGGTTCGCCCGCAGCGTCTCGCCGCTGGATGTGATGTCGGCAATCGCCTCGGCGGTTTCATTGGCGACCGTGCCTTCGGTGGCGCCCTGGCTGTCAACGATGGCATAGTCGGCCACCCCTGCGTCACGCAGGAATTCGCGCACCAGACGGTGATACTTGGTGGCAATCCGCAGGCGGTAGCCATGTGTCGCCCGAAACGCCGCCGCCGCCGCGTCCAGATCGTCCAGCGTGTCCACGTCGACCCAGGCCTGCGGGACCGCCACGATCAGGTCCGCTTCGCCAAAGCCCATTTCCTCCAGCGGTTCGACCTGCTGTTCCCACAGCGGCAGCTTGTCCTGCACCAGATCGGTGCCGGTCACGCCCAGATGGATGCGCCCCGCCGCCAGTTCGCGCGGAATCTCGCCCGCGCTCAGCAGCACCAGCGACACGCCGTCGATCCCCGTCACGGCGCCGGCGTATTCGCGGTCAGACCCTGTGCGGCTGAGCCGGATGTTGTGGGCCGCAAACCAGTCGAATGTTTTTTCCATCAGCCGCCCCTTGGACGGCACACCCAGTTTGATCATGCGCCTGCCTCCAGTTCGGCCATCAGGCCGGGGCGCAACACGGCCCCCACCGCCGGAATTTCCGCGCCGCCGCCCAGTCTGCGGGTCAGCGCGTCATAGCGCCCGCCGCTGACCACCGCAGGCAGATCGGCGCGCCCTGCGGCATAAAAGCCAAAGACGAAGCCGTCGTAATATTCCATCGACGTGCGGCCATAGCTGGCCTCGAAATCCAGCGTATCCACGTCCACGCCCCGTGCCACCAGCGCATCGGATCGCGCGGCCAGCCCTTCGACCGCGTCCGCAATCGACGGCATGTCCACGGTCAGATCGCGCAGTTGCGACAGGGCAAAGGGCACGGTTTCACGCACGTTCAGCAGCGTATCCAGCAGGTCCATCTCGCCGTCGCTGATCGGTTTGGCGGCGGCGTCGGCGTGCAGCGCGCTGATGCGTGCCTCGATCTCGGCATCGGTGCGGACACCGATCAGCGGTGCGGCCCCCAGACGCGGCTGCGGGTTGGCCAACAGCGCCTTGCGGCTGGCGGGCACGGGCGTGCGCCCCGCGAACCGGTCCAACAAGGCGCGGAACCGACGCGGGCGCCAGATGTGGCGCAGCAGGGCGGCGCGCCGTGCCTCGGTGGTGCGCAGACCGTTGACTGCGGCCGTCAGAATGCCGATGTCGCCGGTGGCCGCGCGCAGGTTCAGCCCCGCGACGGCTTCGGCCATCAGCGCGAACACTTCGGCATCGGCGGCTGCCGGATCGGCGCGGTCGAACACCTCGAACCCCACTTGCAGGAATTCGTTGGCGCGGTCTGGGTCGTCCTCTTGCCGGCGAAACACCTCGCCCGCGTAGGTATAACGCGCGGGGTCTGCCCCGTGCGCCATGTGCATCTGCACCACCGGCACCGTGAAATCGGGCCGCAGCATCTGTTCGCCACGCAGCGCGTCGCTGGTGACATAGGCCCGCGCGCGGATGTCTTCGCCGTAGAGGTCAAGCAGCAACTCGGCGCTTTGCAGCATTGGCGGCTCGACCACTTGTGCGCCTGCGGCCTCGAACCGGTCCCGCAGGGCAACCGCCTTGGCACGGCCTTCGCGGGTGATCATGGGTCTTGTCCTTCGAGGATTTCGCGCACCTTGGCCAGCATCTGGTCACGGGGCACTTCGAACTGGCTGGGCCGGTCCTTCCATTCCTCGTGGGTGGCGGTTTCCGCGATCTTGGCGCCAAGGATCAGGTCCTTGATCTGCACGACACCGCGTTCCTTTTCGTCGCCACCTTCGATGATGGCCACGGGGCTGCCGCGTTTGTCGGCGTATTTCAACTGGTTGCCAAAGTTCTTGGGGTTGCCCAGATAAACCTCGGCGCGGATGCCGGCCTGTCGCAGTTCGGCCACCATCGCCTGATAGTCAGCCATCCGAGCGCGGTCCATCACGGTGACAACCACGGGGCCTTGCACGGCGCGTTCCATCCGACCCTTGGCGGTCAGGGCGGCCAGCAAACGGTCGACGCCGATGGACACGCCGGTCGCGGGCACTTCCTGTCCGGTGAAGCGTTTGACCAGATCGTCATAGCGCCCGCCGCCGGCGACTGACCCGAACTGCCGCTTGCGGCCTTTCTCGTCAAAGATTTCAAAGGTCAGCTCGGCCTCGTAGACGGGGCCGGTGTAGTAGCCAAGGCCGCGCACGACCGAGGGATCAATCTCGATCCGGTCGGGGCCATAGCCGCCTGCCGCCAGCAGATCCGCGATCTCTTCCAGCTCGTCCACGCCGGTCTCGCCGGTCTGCGACCCCGCGACCAGTTCACGCAACCGCGCCACGGTGGCCGCACCGCTGTCGCGCTTGGCCTCCATGAAGCCCATCACAACGTCGGCCTGCGCCTCGCTCAGCCCCGCGCCGTCGGTGAAATCGCCGCTGTCATCCTTGCGCCCTGCCCCCAGCAGCGCGCGCACGCCGACCACGCCCAGACGGTCCAGCTTGTCGATGGCCCGCAGGACGATGCCGCGCTCGTGTTCCATCGCATCGGGGTTGGCGGGGTCCAGCACGCCCGCAACCTCCATCACACCGTTCAGCACTTTGCGGTTGTTGACGCGAATGATGTAGTCGCCGCGCGGGATGCCGACCTGTTCCAGCGTGTCGGCCAGCATCGCGCAAATCTCGGCGTCTGCGCCCATGCTGGCGCTGCCGACGGTGTCGGCGTCGCATTGGTAAAACTGCCGGAACCGGCCCGGCCCCGGCTTTTCATTGCGCCAGACGGGGCCCATTGCATAACGGCGATAGGGGCTGGGCAAATCGTTGCGGTGCTGGGCATAGACCCGCGCCAGCGGCGCGGTCATGTCATAGCGCAGCGCCAGCCAGTCGCCGGGCTTGTCGCCCTCGCCGTCCTCTTGCCAGCCGAAGACGCCCGCGTTGGGGCGGTCCACGTCGGGCAGGAACTTGCCCAGCGCCTCGACCGTCTCGACCGCGCTGGTTTCCAGCGCGTCAAAGCCATAGCGATGATAGACCCCGGCAATCGCTTGCAGCATCTCGGTCCGGGCGGTGACCTCGGTTCCGAAATAGTCGCGAAAGCCTTTGGGCGTTTCCGCCTTGGGGCGTGGGGTCTTTTTGGGCTTTGCCATGACAGGCTCCGATCGGATCAGCGTTCGCGCATGGGCTTACGATATGGGCCAGATGGGGGCAAGCACCTCGCGCCCCATTGCAAGCGGTGGCAGGATGGCCCACATGGGCACCAACAAGGAGATCCCGCATGGAACAGCTCGAAGAACAGATCGCCCACCTGATCCGCACCGTCGACGATCTGTCGGATATTGTCGCCCGCCAGGAAGGTGAAATCGCCACCCTGACCCGCCGTGTCCACATGTTGATGCAGCGCGAGGGCGAACGCGAATCCCAGACCACTGGTGGCACCGTGGTCGGTGACGAACGCCCGCCGCATTACTGACGGCTTCGGCCCGGTGGCGGCCCGACCCTTCGGGGAGAGTTTATCGGGCAAGATGAAGCAAAGGCCGCGCGTGCAAGCCCCGATTCATGGCTTCTCTGGTTTAAAAAATCCCCCCCGGAGGGTCGGCTGGCGCCAAGCCGCTTAGGGCGTTTTGATCGCCGCCGCCATCACCTGACCGTCGTGCAGCAGGATGTCGGACCAGCGGGCGTTGTTGCCGAAGTGTTCGTAGGTGCTGATAAACACCGTGTCCCGCTCAAGCCGGCTGATGGCGCTGCCGCAGGGTTTGCGTTTGCCGACGCGGCAGATTTGCGATTTGATCTTTTCATAGGCTTTGTCGGTGTCGCTGTAGGGGTATTCTTCGGAAGGTTGCCCGTAGCGCAACTGCTCGTGCATCGACGGCGCGCCGAACATGGCCAGTGCGGCGGTGAACTGGCGCGGGCAGCCGTCGGAAAACCCGGTGACATAAAAGGTACGCGCCGCGGTGCTTTGCGGGTTGCTGTCATAGAGCGTAAAGCCGTTGCCCTGTGCGGGCGCCTTGTCGATCCTGGTGCCCAACTGTTTGGGGTTCGCATCACACACCCGTGCAATGGCACCATAGGGCAGCACAGCGCCCAGCGGCACATCCAGCATGTCGGGGCCCGCGGCACGTGCCGCACGACCGCCGCCGAACAGGCCGCGCCGTTTTGTGTCCGAAACCTGCGCTTGCGGGGCGACTTCAGGACTGTCGGGGGACAAGGATGCGGTTTGCACGGTGGCTGCGGGCGCATCGTCTTGCGGGGCCGGCGTGCCGCGCAACAGGCCGAACAGGCCACGGCGCTTTTCCGGTTCGACCAGCGCCGTCACCGCGGCCTCTTCAGGTTCGGCTTCCGTTTCGGCGGTGGGCACATCATCGCCGGACCCGTCCTCGGCGCGCGTATCCTCGGCGGCAGCTTCGGCTTCCGGTGGGGCCGCCTGATCCGGTGCGTCTGTCTCTTTGCCCTTGAACAGGCCGGCAAAGAAACCGCCCTCGCGGGCCAGTTCGTCGGACGAGGGCAAGGCAGCGGCTGTGGGTTGATCGTCGGCCAGTTCCACGTCGGCGATGTGTTCGACCTTGTCCAGCGGATCACCGCAGCCCGCCAAGGCAAGCCCAATTGCCAATCCTGTCAAAGCCTTGCGCACGCCGCACCTCCTGCATCTGCGTGCGCAAGTGTTAACGCAAGGGTTGCGCCGGTGTCCACCAAGTCGGCGCGGCGGGCCAGCGCCTGCCTAAATTTCCTCGACCGACACCACGCCGCCCAGGCTTTTGATCGCGCCCTTGATTTGCGGGTTCACCGGGAAATCATCGCCCAGTTCCACGTCAACCTCGCCGTTCAGCCCCGCGCCCATCAGGCAGAGTTGCACCGGCCCGCGCCCGATGGCGCGCTGGCCTTGGGCGGCCCCTTCCAGCACCGTGGCGATCGAGCCGACCGCGCCTGCGTCGTTGATGAACACACGCAGCCCCATGCCGCCCACATCGGCCACCACGGCATCAATCGGGGCCACGGACCGCGCCAGCAGCTTCAACTGATCGCTTTCCATCGTCGCCTCGGCGGTGATGATCACCTTGGCCCCGGTGACCAGAAAGTCCTGCGATTTTTCCAAGGCCTCGGAAAACAGCGTGACCTCGTAGGCGCCTGTCGTGTCCGACAGTTGCGCAAAGGCAAAGCGGTTGCCCTTGGCCGACTTGCGGATCTGACAGCCCGCGACCACGCCCGCCAGTTTGGCATTCTTGGCGCCGCGCCGTTCCACATCGGCGATCACCTCGTCCAGCGTCTGCACGCCCTTGCGTTTCAGCGCACCGGCATAGTCGTCCAGCGGGTGACCCGACAGGTAAAAGCCCACGGCCTTGAACTCTTCGCTCAGCCGTTCGGCGGGCATGTAATCATCACCCGGAGAAAGGCGAGGTTCTTCACCAGCCTCCGCCCCTCCAAGCAGGTCTGCCATAGCCCCGTCTTTAGGATAGTGAACGTCCGCGCTGTACTTAGAGAGAGATTCAATTGAATCGAACACCCGGCGGCGGTTGTTGTCGAGCTGGTCGAACGCCCCCGACCGCGCCAGCATTTCCAGCGGACGCTTGCCCACCCGTTTCAGATCAACCCGCCGCGCCAGATCAAAGAGCGTGGCAAAGGGCTTGTCCACCCCGTCCACCTTGCGCCCTTCGGTCACCAGCTTCATCGCCTCTAGACCCACGTTTTTCAGCGCGCCCAGCGCATAGACCAACGCGCCATCCACCACTTTGAACGTCGCATCAGAGCGGTTCACGCAAGGCGGCACCCACGGCAGGCCCATCGCCTTGCGGACCTCTTCGAAGTAAATCGCCAGCTTGTCTGTCAGGTGGATATCGCAGTTCATCACACCGGCCATGAATTCCACCGGGTGGTTCGCCTTGAGCCATGCGGTCTGATAGCTGACCACCGCATAGGCCGCCGCGTGGGATTTGTTGAAACCGTAGTTGGCGAATTTGTCCAACAGGTTCCAGACCTCCATCGCCTTGTCCTTGTCGACGCCATTGGCCTTGGACCCTTCCAGGAACTTGGGCCGCTCGGCGTCCATCGCTTCCTGAATTTTCTTACCCATCGCACGGCGCAGCAGGTCGGCACCGCCAAGGCTGTAGCCCGCCATTTCCTGCGCAATCTGCATCACCTGTTCCTGATAGACGATGATGCCCTGAGTCTCGTCCAGAATGTGGTCGATGGTCGGGTGCAGGTTCTCGCGTTCGCGCTGGCCGTTCTTGACCTCGCAATAGGTCGGGATGTTTTCCATCGGACCGGGACGGTAGAGCGCCACAAGGGCCACGATGTCCTCGATACAGGTCGGTTTCATCCGCTTCAGCGCGTCCATCATGCCGCTGGATTCCACCTGGAACACGGCGACCGTCTTGGCGGCGGCGTAGAGCTTGTAAGAGGCCTCGTCATCCAGCGGGATGGCGTTGATGTCGTTCTCGGTCCCCGGCGCGGGTTCATATAGCTGCGTGCCGTCCGCGCCGATGTGCAGGTCGCGCCCCGCCCCGCGGATCTGGTCCACGGCGTTCTGGATCACGGTCAGGGTTTTCAGACCCAGAAAGTCGAACTTGACCAGACCGGCCTGTTCCACCCACTTCATGTTGAACTGCGTCGCGGGCATGTCGGACCGCGGGTCCTGGTACAGCGGCACCAGCGCGTCCAGCGGGCGGTCGCCAATGACCACACCGGCGGCGTGGGTCGATGCGTTGCGCAACAGCCCCTCGACCTGCTGGCCGTAATCCAGCAGCCGTTTGACCACCTCTTCGTTGCGCGCCTCGTCGCGCAGGCGCGGCTCGTCGATCAGCGCCTTGGCGATGCTGACGGGTTTGACGCCCTCGACCGGGATCAGTTTCGACAGACGGTCGACCTGCCCGTAAGGCATCTGCAACACCCGCCCGATGTCGCGCACCGCCGCCTTGGACAGCAGCGCACCGAATGTGATGATCTGCCCCACCTTGTCGCGGCCGTATTTCTGCTGCACGTAGCGGATCACCTCTTCGCGGCGGTCCATGCAAAAGTCGATGTCAAAGTCGGGCATGCTGACCCGTTCAGGGTTCAGGAACCGCTCGAACAGCAGCGCGTAGCGCAGTGGATCAAGGTCGGTAATCGTCAGCGCATAGGCCACCAGACTGCCCGCCCCCGACCCACGGCCCGGACCAACGGGGATATTCTCGTCCTTGGCCCATTTGATGAAATCGGCAACGATCAGAAAGTAGCCGGGGAAGCCCATGCCCTCGATGATGTCCAGCTCGAAATCCAGCCGTTTCTGGTAATCCTCCACCGACGCCGCATGCGGGATCACCGCCAGCCGCGCTTGCAGGCCCTCGTTGGCCTGACGGCGCAGCTCGACCACCTCGTCATCGGCAAACTTCGGCAGGATCGGATCGCGGCGATAGGCCATAAAGGCGCAGCGTTTGGCGATTTCCACGGTGTTCTGGACCGCCTCGGGCAGGTCGGCAAACAGGGTCACCATCTCGGATTGCGATTTGAAATAGTGCTGGTTGGTCAGGCGACGGCGGTCCTGTTGCTGGTCGACATAGGCGCCCTCGGCGATACAGATCAACGCGTCGTGCGCCTCGTACATATCCGAGGCCGGAAAATAGACGTCGTTGGTGGCGACCAAAGGCAGGTCCATCGCATAGGCCATCTCGACAAAGGGCTGCTCGGTCAGCTTTTCGGCGTCGGGGGGGCCATCCGAACCGGGGTGGCGCTGTAATTCGACATACAGACGCTGCGGGAAGGCCGCGGCCAGCCGGTCCATCATCGCCTGCGCCGCGGGGCGTTGACCTGCGCGCAAGAGCTGGCCCACGGGGCCCTCGGGCCCGCCTGTCAGACAGATCAGCCCCCCTGATAATGCCTCAAGCTCGTCCAGCGTCACCTGCGGCAACTGCCCGTCGCCTTTCAGGTACAGGCACGAATTCAGCTTCATCAGGTTTTCGTAACCCGTCTCGTTCTGGGCCAGCAGCACCAGCCCCGCAGGCAGGCGCGGGCGGTCGCCGGGGCGGGTCTCGACCCATGTCAGATCGACCTGGCAACCGATGATCGGCTGGATACCCGCCCCCGACAGGGTCACGGAATATTCCAGCGCTGCGAACATGTTGTTGGTGTCGGTCAGCGCCAGCGCGGGCATGTCATGTTTTTTGCACAGGTCGGGCAGCTTTTTCAGCCGCAGCGCGCCCTCCAGCAGGGAATACTCGGAATGGGTGCGCAGGTGAATGAATCGGGGATCATGGGGCATGGCCCAACCCTAACGCCGCGCCGCACCCCCTGCCAGCGCATTGACGCCTTTCGCGCCACTTTCCGGTGCCTGCCCTTGGGTACATCGCCAAATCTCTTGCAATGCAACACCTTGCCCGCCTAGGCTGAACGCCAACACGCCCGCGCGCCGTCTACGCCACATCGACGCCGCGCCTTGTCGGGCATTGGTAGGGTGGCAGGTCAGAACCTCATGAACGTGTCTTTTCGTCTGAACGGAGAGGACGTCACGGCGACAGATGTCTCCCCCACGACGACACTCCTCGACTGGCTGCGCGAAACCCGCGGCCTGACCGGCACCAAGGAAGGCTGCAACGAAGGCGATTGCGGCGCCTGTTCGGTGATCGTCACCGATGCCGACAGCGCCCGCCCGCTGAACGCCTGCATCCTGTTCCTGCCGCAACTGCACGGCAAAGCCATTCGCACCGTCGAAGGCATCAGCGCCCCCGATGGCACCCTGCACCCGGTGCAACAGGCGATGATCGACCACCACGGGTCGCAATGCGGCTTTTGCACGCCCGGCTTTGTCACCACCATGGCCGCCAACCACCTGAACGGTCGCACCGACCATGACACCGCGCTGGCGGGCAACCTGTGCCGCTGCACCGGCTACGCCCCGATCATCCGCGCGGCCCAAGCCGCCCAAAGCGCGCCCGTCCCCGCCCACATGCACGACACCCCGCTTCTTTTGGCCAAAAATATCCCGGGGGAGCCGCAGGCGGGGGCAGAGCCCCCAAACCACCCCACCACCCTCGACGCCTTTGCCGACTGGTACGCGGCCCACCCCGACACCACGCTGATCGCGGGTGCCACGGATGTGGGCCTGTGGGTGACCAAGCAAATGCGCGATCTGGGGCAGACCGCGTTCCTGACCCATGTGGACGGCCTGCGTGGAGTGACGGTCAGCGATGACGTGATCACCATCGGGGCGATGACCACCCTGTCAGACTTGCACCCCGTCATGGCCGAACACCACCCCGCCTTTGCCGAGCTGATCCGCCGCTATGGATCCGCACAGGTGCGCAATGCCGCGACCCTCGGCGGCAATGTCGCCAACGGCTCGCCCATCGGTGACGGCCCACCGGCGCTGATCGCGCTGGATGCGACCGTTCATTTGCGACGTGGTGCCGACACGCGCAGCCTGCCCATTGCCGATTTCTTCATCGACTATGGCAAACAGGACCGGCAGAAGGGCGAGTTCCTGACCCATATCACGGTGCCACGGGGCGCAGACCACCTGCGCTGCTACAAGCTGTCGAAACGCTTTGATCAAGACATTTCCGCCGTTTGCGGATGCTTCTGGATCGAAGTTGCGGAGGGCACCATCAAAACCGCCCGCATCGCCTTTGGCGGCATGGCGGCCACGCCCAAGCGTGCGCCCAAGGCTGAAGCGGCGCTGACGGGCCGGCCGTGGAGTGAAGACACAGCGCGCGCCGCGATGGCCGCGCTGGCGCAGGACTTCACCCCCCTGTCCGACATGCGCGCCAGTGCCGCCTACCGGATGGAGGCCGCGCAGAACATGCTGTTGCGGGCATGGTCCGAAGACCAAGGCGCGCCAACATCGGTGCTGGAGGTCCGCGCATGAGTGTCGCACAACCCCTGCCCCACGACGCCGCCCGCCTGCATGTGACGGGGGCCGCGCGTTATGTGGACGACATCCCGACGCCGCGCGGCACGCTGCATCTGGCCTTTGGCACCAGCACCGTCGCTGCCGGAACACTGACCGCGCTGGACCTTGACGCGGTGCGTGAAAGCCCCGGTGTGGTTGCGGTGATGACGGCTGGCGATCTGCCCTTTGACAACGATGTATCGCCCTCGAACCATGACGAGCCGTTGCTGGCGACGGATGCTGTGCATTACATTGGCCAGCCGCTGTTTCTGGTCATCGCCACCAGCCACGGTGCTGCCCGCCGCGCGGCGCGGCTGGGCCGTGCGACGATTGAAAAGACCAAGCCGATCCTGACCATCGAACAGGCCGAGGCCGCCGACAGCCGGTTCGAGGATGGCCCCCGCGTCTATGCGCGTGGCGATCTGGACGCAGGCTTTGCCGATGCGCCGCACCGTTTGTCGGGGGTGATGGAGATCGGCGGGCAGGAACACTTTTACCTCGAGGGCCAAGCCGCCCTTGCCCTGCCCGGTGACAACGGCGACATGCATGTGCATTCGTCCACCCAGCACCCGTCGGAAATCCAGCACAAGGTGGCCGAGGCCATCGGCCAGCACATGCACGCCGTACGGGTCGAGACGCGGCGCATGGGCGGCGGGTTCGGGGGCAAGGAAAGCCAGGGCAACGCGTTGGCCGTGGCCTGTGCCGTTGCCGCCCGCGCGACGGGCCGCCCCTGCAAGATGCGCTATGACAGGGATGATGACATGATCATCACCGGCAAGCGCCACGACTTCCGCATCACCTATGACGTGGCCTATGACGACGCGGGGCGCATTCTGGCGCTGGACGTGCGCCACGACACCCGCTGTGGCTGGGCGATGGACCTGTCGCTGCCGGTGGCCGACCGCGCGATGCTGCATGCCGACAATGCCTATCACCTGCCCGCGGTGCGCATCACCAGCCACCGCTGGAAAACCAACCACCAGTCCGCCACCGCCTTTCGCGGCTTTGGCGGGCCGCAAGGGATGCTGGGGATGGAGCGGATCGTCGATCACGTGGCCCATGCCTTGGGCGCCGATCCGACGGCGGTGCGGCGGGCAAACTTTTATGCCTCCGGCGGGGATATTTCCGGCCAAAAGATACAGACGACACCCTATGGGCAAGAGGTGGACGATTTCATTGGGCACGAGATGCTGGCGCGGCTTGAGGACACGGCGGACTATGCCACGCGGCGGGCGGCGGTGGACGCGTGGAACGCGCGCGGCGGTGTGATCCGAAAGGGGCTGGCGCTGACGCCGGTGAAGTTCGGGATTTCGTTTACGCTGACGCATCTCAATCAGGCGGGGGCGCTGGTGCATGTCTATGCCGACGGGTCGATCCATCTGAACCACGGCGGGACCGAAATGGGTCAGGGCCTGTTCCAGAAGGTGGCGCAGGTGGCGGCCAGCCGGTTCGGTGTGCCGATGGAGGCTGTGCGCATCACGGCAACGGACACGGCCAAGGTGCCCAACACATCCGCCACCGCGGCATCGTCGGGGTCTGACCTGAACGGGATGGCGGTGCGCAATGCTTGCGACACCATCCGCGAGCGGATCGAGCTGCATCTGGCGCAGTTGCATCAGTGCAGGCCTGCCGATGTGGTGTTCAAGGACGGGCGGGTGACGGCGGGCGGCGTCGAGTACAGCTTTGCCGAGGTGGCGGCGCTGGCGCATCAGGCGCGGATCAGCCTGTCGTCGACCGGCTTTTACAAAACCCCCGAAATTTCGTGGGACCGGATCAAGGGACATGGCCGCCCGTTCTTTTACTTTGCCTACGGCGTTGCGGCGGTCGAGGTGGCGGTGGACACGTTGACCGGCGAGAACCGGATGCTGCGGGCGGATATTCTGCATGATGCCGGTGCGTCGCTGAACCCCGCGCTGGACATCGGACAGGTCGAGGGTGGTTTTGTTCAGGGCGCAGGCTGGCTGACCACCGAGGAACTGGTTTGGGATGACAGCGGCGCGCTGCGCACGCACGCGCCGTCGACCTACAAGATCCCCGCCTGCGGCGACCGGCCCGAGGTGTTCAACGTCGCACTTTGGGACGGCGAGAACCGCGCCGATACGATTTACAAATCCAAAGCGGTGGGCGAGCCGCCGTTGATGCTGGGCATTGCGACCCTGATGGCGCTGTCGGATGCGGTGGCATCCTGTGGCGACGCCTATCCCGATCTGCACGCGCCGGCCACCGCCGAACAGGTGTTGGCGGCCATTCACCGGGCGCGCGGCGCATGATGGATCTGGATGCCCTTGGCACTGCCATCGAGGCGCAGGGCCGCGTTGTGCGGATCGTGCTGGCCGAGGTGCGAGGGTCGGCGCCACGCGCGGCGGGCACGTCGATGCTGGTCTGGGGTGACGGGCTGTCGGGCACCATCGGCGGCGGGCGGCTGGAACTGGAAGCCATCCGCCATGCGCGCGAGATGCTGGCGCTGGATGCGCCGCCCGCGCGGATGGAAAAGCTGGCGCTGGGGCCAACGCTGAACCAATGCTGCGGCGGGGCTGTGGTGATCGTGCTGGAATGGTTCGACGCGGCGCGGTTTCGGGCCATCGAGACGGAGTGCGCCGGCGTCTGGGCGCGGCGGGTCAGCGGGGCGGCCCCTATGCCGACGCAGATGCAGCGCGCCTGTGCGCGGGCCGCTGATGGCGCGGTGCCGTTGCGCGCGATGCTGCAAGGCGGCTGGATGGCGGAATCGCTGTGGCAAGAGCGGCAGCAGGTGGTGATTTACGGCGCGGGCCATGTCGGCCGCGCGCTGGCCGGCGTGCTGAGTGACCTGCCGCAGTATGACGTGCTGGTCAGCGATGTGCGCGCGGGCGAGCTGGTGCAATTGCCGGGTGCGATTGCCCGCACTGATGCGGTGCCCACCGACGTACTGGCGCGTGCCGATGACCGCGCGGCGCATTACATCATGACGCCCGAACATGATTATGATCTGGAGCTATGCCACCATCTGCTGAACCGCGAGTTTGCCTTTGCGGGGCTGATCGGATCGGCCACCAAATGGGCGCGGTTTCGCAGCCGTCTGACGGCGCTGGGTCACGCCCCTGCCCGAATTGACCGCATCACCTGCCCCATCGGCGATCCGGCCCTTGGAAAACATCCCAAAGCCATTGCCGTGGGTGTGGCCGCACAGCTACTAATGGCGCGCAAGCCTTTGCCCGCCCTGACGAAAGAGACCGCATGACAGCCCTTCTGGACCTTTCCGGCGTGACCAAAGCCTATCCGGGCGTGGTGGCCAATGACAGCGTGAGCCTGACCATCCAGCCGGGCGAAGTGCACGCGCTGTTGGGCGAGAACGGCGCAGGCAAATCGACGCTGGTCAAGATGATCTACGGGTTGGTCAAACCCGACGCAGGGCAGATGGCGCTGAACGGGACGGGCTTTGCCCCTGCTGATCCGCGCGCGGCGCGGGCGGCGGGCATCGGCATGGTGTTTCAGCATTTTTCGCTGTTCGACGCGCTGACCGTGGCCGAGAACATCGCGCTGGGAATGGAAAACGCGCCGCCGATGCGCCAGCTTGCGGCACAGATCAAGGCGGTGTCGGAAACCTATGGCCTGCCGCTGGCGCCGCACCGGCTGGTGGGGGATCTGTCGGCGGGCGAACGGCAGCGGGTCGAGATCATCCGCTGCCTGCTGCAAGACCCCAAGTTGCTGATCATGGACGAACCCACCAGCGTGCTGACCCCGCAAGAGGTCGACATCCTGTTCACCACCCTGCGCAAGCTGTCGGCCGAGGGCACGGCGATCCTGTATATCTCGCACAAGCTGGAGGAAATCCGCAGCCTGTGCGATGCGGCGACGATCCTGCGATTGGGTAAGGTCGTGGGGCATTGCATTCCGCGTGACACGTCGGCCGCGGACATGGCGGAAATGATGGTGGGCAGCGCGCTGAAGCCGCCGCAAAAGGCCGCCGGACCCGTGGGCGATGTGCTGCTGGAGCTGCGCGGGCTGTCGTTGCCGCCGGCCTCGGACTTTGGGATGCCGCTGCGCGAGATTTCGGTTTCGGTGCGCGCGGGCGAGGTGCTGGGCATTGGCGGTGTCGCGGGCAACGGGCAGGACGAATTGCTGTCGGCCCTGTCGGGCGAGGTGCAAGTGCCTGGCGGAACTGTGTTTTTCAAGGGGGGCGACATGGGCCGGTTGGGGCCGAACGCGCGACGCGCGGCGGGCTTGCTGACCGCGCCCGAGGAACGGTTGGGCCATGCCGCCGCCCCCGATATGTCGCTGACCGAAAACGCCATGCTGACCGGTGCCGCGCGCCAGGGGCTGGAGCGCAACGGGCTGCTGAACTGGGGCGCGGCGCGCAGCTTTGCCAACCAGATCATCGCCGATTTCGACGTGCGCACGCCGGGACCGGGCAACGCGGCGCGGTCCCTGTCGGGGGGCAACTTGCAGAAGTTCGTGATCGGGCGCGAGATATTGCAACGGCCCGAAGTTCTGGTGGTGAACCAGCCCACCTGGGGTGTCGATGCCTCTGCCGCCGCCGCGATCCGGCAGGCGCTGCTGGATCTGGCCGAAGGCGGTGCTGCGGTGATCGTGATTTCGCAGGATCTGGACGAGCTGATGGAGATTTCAGACAATTTTGCCGCCCTGAACGAAGGACGGCTGAGTGCGGTGCGCCCCGCAGCAGGGCTGACGGTGGCCGAGATCGGTCAGATGATGGGCGGCGCACACGGGATGGAGGTGGCCCATGTGTGACCTTTGGATATTTGGCCGACCGGCCCTTCGGGGCGCGGTTATTTTGCAAGATGAAGATGGGGGCCGCGCATGATCAGGCTTGAGAAGCGGCCACAGCCAAGCCGGGCGATGGCGCTGGCCACGCCGCTGTTGGCGGTGCTGGCGACGATGGTCTTTGGCGGGCTGCTGTTTGCGGTGCTGGGCAAGGACCCGCTGCAATCCATCCTGACGATTTTCTGGCAGCCGCTGTTTGGAGAGTTTGCGTTTTATTACCGCCCGCAACTGCTGGTCAAAGGCGCGCCCTTGGTGTTGATCGCCATGGGGCTGGCGCTGGGGTTTCGCGCGGGCATCTGGAACATCGGAGCCGAGGGGCAGTACATCATCGGTGCGATCTGCGGAGCGGCGGCGGCACTGGCGTTCTATCCGCTGGACGCATGGTGGATTTTCCCGCTGATGGTCCTGTGTGGCGGCCTGGGCGGGTTCCTGTGGGCGATGATCCCGGGGCTGTTGAAGGTCAAGTTCGGGACCAATGAAATTCTGGTCAGCCTGATGCTGGTCTACGTGGCCGAGCAGCTTTTGTCGTCGATGTCCCTGGGGTTGCTGAAAAACCCCGAAGGCTATGGCTTTCCGGGTTCGCGGAACCTGCAACAATATGCATCCGCTCATAACGCAGAGATCATCGCCGGATCGGGGATGCATTGGGGCGTTGTGGCCGCGCTGATTGCGGTGATATTCGCCTATGTTCTGCTGACGCGGCACCGGCTGGGTTTTGCCATTCGGGTCACGGGTGAAGCGCCGCGGGCGGCCAAGTTCGGCGGTGTGAACCCCGCGCGGCTGGTGCTGTTCTGTCTGGGCGCGTCGGGGATGCTGGCGGGGCTGGCCGGCATGTTCGAGGTCGCGGGACCAGCGGGCCAGATCACCATCGACTTTAACGTGGGCTATGGATTTACCGCGATCATCGTGGCCTTTCTGGGCCGGTTGCATCCCATTGGCATTCTGCTGGCCGGTGCGTTGATGGCGCTGACCTATATCGGCGGTGACATTGCACAATCGCAGCTTGGCCTGCCCGCTGCCGCCATTCAGGTGTTTCAGGGCATGTTGTTGTTTTTCCTGTTGGCGCTGGATGTGCTGACCAACTACAGGCTGCGTTTCGGCGCGGCAGAGGTGGCGTGATGGACCTGTCAGTAATCAATCCGATCCTTTTGCTGGCCGCCCTGATGAGTGCGGCCACCCCGATCCTTCTGGCCGCCACGGGCGAGCTGGTGGTGGAACGTGCGGGCGTTCTGAACCTGGGCGTCGAGGGGATGATGATCGTCGGCGCCATCGCGGGCTTTATCGTGGCGGTGAACACCGGATCGCCCGCGCTGGGGTTCATCGGGGCGGCGGCGGGCGGTGCGGTGCTGTCGCTGTTGTTCGTGTTCCTGACACAGGTGGCGCTGGCCAATCAGGTGGCGTCCGGCCTTGGGCTGACCCTGTTCGGGCTGGGGCTGTCGGCGCTGATGGGGCAAAGCTATGTGGGGGTGAAACCGCCGCGCATGGCCGATCTGGACCTTGGCCCGCTGAGCGATATTCCGGTGCTGGGCCGCATTCTGTTCAGCCATGATGCGATGGTCTATATCGGGCTGCTGATCGTGCTGGGCGTCTGGGCGGGCCTGAAATACACCCGCGCCGGTCTGGTGTTGCGCGCCGTTGGGGAAAACCACGATGCGGCGCATGCACTGGGCTACAAGGTCAAACGCATCCGCATGGCCGCCATCCTGTTCGGCGGGGCCTGTGCGGGGTTGGGCGGGGCCTATATTTCGCTGATCCGCGTGCCGCAATGGACCGAAGGCATGACCGCCGGCGTCGGCTGGATCGCATTGGCGCTGGTCGTCTTCGCCTCGTGGAAGCCGTGGCGCGTTTTGCTGGGCGCCTATCTTTTCGGCGGCATCACCCAGTTGCAGTTGAATCTGCAAGGCGCGGGCGTTGCCATTCCTGTCGAGTATCTGGCAATGTCACCCTACATCGTAACGATCATCGTTCTGGTGATCCTGTCTGCTGACAAATCCCGCGCACCGGGTTCTCTGGGGCGCATTTTCCATGCCTCGCACTGAGGCCAATAAACCGGGGAGTATAACACTCATGACCTTCACCAAACTGATGGCCACGGCGGCCTTGACGCTGGGCCTTGCCACGGGCGCTTTTGCCCAGGACAAGACCAAGGTCGGCTTTGTCTTTGTCGGCCCCGTCGGCGACGGCGGCTGGACCTACGAGCACAACCAAGGGCGTCTGGCCCTGGAAGAAGAGTTCGGCGACAAGGTCGAAACCGTCTACGTGGAAAGCGTGGCCGAAGGCCCCGACAGCGAACGCGTTATGACGCAGATGGCGCTGGACGGTGCCGATCTGATCTTTACCACGTCGTTCGGCTACATGGACCCGACCATCAACGTTGCGGCCAAATTCCCGAACGTGAAGTTCGAGCACGCCACCGGCTACAAGCGCGCTGACAACGTTTCGACCTATTCGGCCCGCTTCTATGAAGGCCGCGCCATTCAGGGGCATATCGCCGGTGCGATGACCAAATCGAACATCGTCGGTTATATCGGGTCGTTCCCGATCCCCGAAGTGATCCGTGGCATCAACTCGGCCTATATCCATGCCAAGAAGGTTAACCCTGACGTCCAGTTCAAGATCATCTGGGCTTACACATGGTTTGATCCGGCCAAGGAAGCCGACGCCGCCAAGGTTCTGATCGAACAGGGCGCAGACGTGATCCTGCAACACACCGACTCGACCGCTCCGCAGGCTGCGGCGCAAAAAGCGGGCAACGTGATCACCTTTGGTCAGGCATCCGACATGGGGCAATACGCGCCCATGCCGCGCGTGTCCTCGATCATCGACAACTGGGCACCCTATTACATCGCCCGCACCAAGGCCGTGATGGACGGCACTTGGTCCTCGACAGAAACATGGGACGGTATTGGCCCGGGCATGGTTGGCATCGGCGAGATTTCGGACGCGGTTCCCGCCGAGGTCAAAGCCGAGGCGCTGGCGCTGAAAGACCAGATCGCATCGGGTGAATACCACCCCTTCACCGGCCCGCTGAAAAAGCAGGACGGCAGCGATTGGCTGGCCGAGGGTGAAACGGCCGATGACGGCACGCTGGCTGGCATGAACTTTTATGTCGAAGGCATCGAAGGCGACATTCCGCAATAAGCGCGGCTGACATCTGAATTTGAAAGGCTCCGGCAGCGTCCGGGGCCTTTTTTCGTCTGTGGGGCTTTTGTTCGTCGGCAATTTCCGTGCATCCTGCCCCTGTCTGGTGCCCGCCTGTCGGGAGAATCGGGAAGCCGGTGAAATTCCGGCACGTGCCCAACGCTGTAAGGGGGATGGCCTGCTGCACATGCCACTGGATCACTCCGGGAAGGCGCAGGGGGCCAGGCGATCCCAAGTCAGAAGACCGGCCAGACAGCACGGTGTGCCCCGCGTGGACGGCAGGGTGGCCGCATATACGTGTTGTTGGGGACCAAACAATGACGACATCCACCGCGCTGGCGCAGGCCGCGCCCTTTTCCACCGCTGAACGAGACGCCGTTTACAAAGCGATCCACACGCGCCGCGACGTGCGCGACCAGTTTCTGCCCGATCCGGTGGCGGATGACGTGTTGCGCAGGCTGCTGGAGGCGGCGCATCACGCGCCGTCGGTCGGCCTGAGCCAGCCGTGGAATTTCATCGTGATCCGCGCGCAACAAGACCGCGATCGCGTCTGGCGGGCCTTTCAGCAAGCCAATGCCGAGGCCGCCGAGATGTTCGAAGGGACCCGCCGCGAAACTTACACATCGCTGAAGCTGGAGGGCATCCGCAAGGCGCCGGTCAACATCTGCGTCACCTGCGACCGGTCGCGGGGCGGCAAGGTGGTGCTGGGGCGCACGCACAATCCGAACATGGATGTCTACAGCACCGTCTGCGCGATCCAGAACCTGTGGTTGGCCGCGCGAGCCGAGGGGATCGGCATGGGCTGGGTCAGCATCTTTCGGGATGCGGACCTGCGGGCCATTCTGGGCATTCCCGACCGGATCGAAATCGTGGGCTACCTGTGTCTTGGCTATGTCGACGAGCTGTATGACCGCCCCGAGCTGGAGGTCAAAGGCTGGTCGCGCCGTCTGCCGCTGGAAGAAATGATATTTGACGGCAGATGGCAGGGTGAGCCTTGAGCCTGTGTTGGCGACAGTCAGGCCCCGGGTGTGCCGGGGCCTGATGCGGTCAGAGTAAGCGGCTCTAATGTGCCATCATATCCGCCGCAATCTGGTCGCCGGTTTTGTCGGACGGGTAGTAGGTGGGCCAGTTGGTCACCTCGTCCAGCAATGCGGCGCGGTCGTCGCCCCAATACAGGTGATAGTGCCCTGCCGTTTGGGGGGCGATGGCGTGGTCGCTGAACTGGATGAACGCGGGCGCCTGCGCGTCGCCTGCGACCTTTTCAAAGATGTAGCGCACGCCGCGGTTGCCTGCCTTGTAGGTCAGAACCTCGTAGCCATCATCGGCATAGGTGCCGCCAAAGGTCACGTCGTTTTGGGTAAAGGTCACGGTGTCGCCGTCGATCACAATACGGTCCACGTCGGTTTTATAACCCGTCTCGTAGGTGACGCGATGGTCGGCGGCTGATTTGTCGCCGCTTTCGGCCTTGTGCTGCATGACCGGATCCAGCGTGCCGTTTTGCAGCAGCGGGTAGACCGATTGCCAGTCGCCCTGCCAATCCGCGAGCGTGCGCGCGGCAATCTGGCTGTCGTCAAAATGACCGTGATAGATGTCGTCTGCGCTGTGGTCGTGGCTGTGTGCATGATCGTGTGCGGCGTGATCGTGACTGTGTGTCTTTGTTTCTGCCCGCGCCAGCGGGGCGCACAAAACCAAGGCCCCAAGGGCGGTTGCGGCGATGTGCGTTGAGAACGACAGTTGCATCATTTGTACCTCTCTTAAGTGATGAGGCCGCACCTATGTCATGATTCGTAACGTTATAACATATCCCAAATTAGAAGGCGGTGATATTTCGCTTGGCCTCTGCGCGGTCACCCCTTGGGCAGTGTCAGCGCCAATGCGGGCCAGTCGCGCAAGAACCCATCGCGGGTCAGGTTGCCCGGTGATCCGTCCTGCCGCGTGGTGGCCTTGGACAGCGTGGCAAAAACCATTATCCGTTCGCCCTTTTGCGCCCAACCGACGAACCAGCCCCATCCGGCAGCGCGGTCAAACGACCGGTCCGCGCGGCGCGGAAAGGCGGTGCCGGTTTTGCCCTTCACCTGCCAGCCGTCCACCTTTCGTGTTTCGACCGTCGCGCGGGTCAGCGCCATCGCACGCGGGGTGGCAGGCAGCGTATCGGCCACCAGCCCGCGCAGGAATGCCACCTGCTCGCGCGGGGATACTTTCAACGAAGACGCGATCCATGCGCGTTCCAGCCCGTTGTCAAACCCGGCATCGCCCGAGAAATCGCCATTGCCGTACCCGTAGGCCAGCGCATGATTGCGCAGCACATCCGCGCCCAGTGTCCGCGTGATCCGCTGCGAATACCAGACCACCGAATATTTCAGCCACCGTTCGGGCGTGGTGGGCTGTTGCCATGCTGCGCCGCCCCAATCCGGGTCGCCGTCGTGCGGCGTGAACACCGGTGTCTGCGTATCGGTCAGAAACCCCGTCTCAAACCCGATCAGCGCCAACGGCACCTTGAACGTTGATGCGGGCGTCACGCGGGTGTCGCAGTCGCCCCGCTCCATCAAAACCGCGCCGCTGCGCGCATCAATAACCAGGGTACAAACCTCGGCGGCCTGAGCCCCTGCGGCGCCCAGACACAGCGCCGTGACCATCAGCAACCGCTTCATTCCGGCACCGCGCAGGAAAACGGCAGGAACGATCCGGCCATGCCCTCGGCCACCGCCATCAGCGCCAAAGTATCGGCCAGTTCGTATTCTGCATCGCTCACCGGACACACCCGACCCTGCAAACACCCCGACGCCAGAAAGGCGGCATGATCGTCCAGGAACCGCGCGCTGATACCGGCCATGTCGCCGGCGGTCATCTGCGTCCATGCAACCGAATAGCGGCTGCATTTCTCGGCGTTCCAGCCGTCGGGCTGCACTTGTGTGGCCGCAGGACCGGCCAGCAGCAGCACAAAAAGTGTCAGAAAGGATATGCGAGTCACAGACGCCCCCGAACCAGTGTCAGCCACTTTGATAAACCGCGCCCGACGAAACGACAAACCCGCGCAGTCAGGTTCTTGGCTGAAACCTCTCCTTGCGTCACGACATTGAAAAACCGGTTTCCAACGCCGGATTCCCGTGCCAACCTGAGCGGATGATCACATTGCATCACCTCAACCGGTCCCGCTCTCATCGTATTCTGTGGCTGCTCGAAGAGGCCGGCGCCGAGTACACGGTCAAGCATTACAAACGCGACGAGAAAACCAACCTCGCGCCGCCGGAACTGACCGCGATTCACCCGCTGGGCAAATCCCCGATGATCGAGATGGATGGCCGGCTGATCACCGAAAGCGCTGCCATCGTCGAAGTGATCTGCGCCAAACACGCGCCCCAGATGGTGCCTGCGAAAGACGACCCCGCCTATGTGCAACACCTTGAGCTGATGCACTTTGCCGAAGGGTCCGCGATGACCCCGATCCTGCTGAACCTGTACGTGGGGCGGTTGGGCGAGGCGGGTGCACCGCTGCATCCGCGCATTCACGAACAACTGAATTCGCACTTTGGCTATATGAACGACGTGCTGCGTCCGTCGGGCCATTTCGTGCTGGACGATCTGTCGGCTGCCGACATCATGCTAAGCTTTCCCGCAGAGATCGCGATGATGCAGGGCCGCGCCAAGGATTTCCCGCGCCTGGCCGATTTTGTCGAACGCATCCACGCCCGCCCGGCCTATCAGCGGGCGACCGCGCAAGGGGCCGACTAAAGAGGGCCAGCCCCCCATTGCGCCGCTGTCATGGCCATGTAAATCTTGGCCCATGACACAGCTTACATCCCCCGATGGCACCCCTGCCAGCCGCCTGACCTTTGGTACGATGCAATTCGGCGGCAATGCCGACGCCGCCGCGTCGCGTGCCATGTTTGATGCCTGCCGCGATGCGGGCATCAGCCATTTCGACACGGCATATGTTTACACCGAAGGGCGATCCGAAAGCCTGTTGGCCGACATGGTCAAAGCCGACCGCAACAGCCTGTTGATCGCCACCAAGGTCGCCTACACAGGCGGGGCCAGCCGGATCAACATTCTGGAACAGTTCGACGTGTCGCGCAAACGGCTCCAACTGGACATGGTCGATCTGCTGTACATCCACCGCTTTGACCCCGACACGCCGCTGGAAGAAACCATGGACACGCTGGCCCATCTGCAAGCGCAGGGGGCAATCCGCTATATCGGCGTGTCGAACTTTGCCGCCTGGCAGGTGATGAAAGCCCAAGCCATCGCCGCGCGGTTCGAAACCCGCATTGATGTGATCCAGCCCATGTACAACCTTGTGAAACGTCAGGCCGAGGTCGAGATCATCCCGATGTGCGTCGATCAGAACATCGACGTGGTGCCCTATTCGCCGCTGGGTGGCGGGTTGCTGACCGGAAAATACGCCGCTGGAGGCACGGGCCGGCTGAGCACCGACGACCGCTATGCCACACGCTACGGCTTGCCGTGGATGCACCAGACGGCCGCCGATCTGGCGGCGCTGGCAGAGGAGATGAACGTGTCGCCCGCCACATTGGCCGTGGCCTGGGCTGCCGCCCACCCTGCCCGTCCGCGCCCGATCATTTCGGGACGCAGCGTGGATCAGTTGCAGCCGTCGCTGGCAGCCGAAGGGTTCGACATGGACGCAGCCCTGTACGACCGCATCACCGCCCTGTCGCAAACACCGCCCCCCGCCACCGACCGGCTGGACGACCGATGAGCGATTTTATCGTCATCGGCGGCGGCATCGCGGGCGTTTCTGCCGCCGCGCGTTTGTCGGCGCTTGGCACCGTCACGGTGCTAGAGGCCGAGCAGGCGCTTGGCTATCACGCCTCGGGCCGGTCGGCGGCGCTGTTCGAAAAGAACTACGGGTTGCCGTCGGTCATTGCCCTGAACCACGCCAGCGACGCCTATCATCAGCCCTACCTGAGCCCCCGTGGTTTTATGCTGGTGGGCCGCGCGGGCGAAGACGCAGGGTTTGACGCTGACGCCGCCGCCCTGAAATGCCCCGAGATTTCGGTGGACGAGGCCCGTGCCATCGTGCCGATCCTGAACGACCAGATCACCCGCGCCGCCTATCACGTCGAAGCCTATGACATCGACACCGACCGGATGATCCAGGATTTTGCCAAACAGGTGCGCGGCCATGGCGGGCAAGTGCTGACGAATGCGCCGGTTACCGCCGTAGGCTTTGCAGACGGCATCTGGACCGTCACCGCGGGCGGGCAGGATCACCGCGCCGCAACGTTGGTGAATGCCGCCGGTGCATGGGCCGATCAGATTGCCGAACTGGCGGGCGTGCGCCCCGTGGGCATCACGCCCTTCCGCCGGTCGATGGCGCGTATTCCGGCGCCGGGCGGGCATGACATCAGCGGCTGGCCGATTTTCTTTGGCGTCAATGAAACGTGGTACGCCAAGCCCGATGCTGGGTCATTGCTGGTGTCGCCCGCAGAACAGCACGCAACCACGCCGCACGACGCATGGCCCGACGACATGGTGCTGGCCGAAGGGCTGGACCGCTACAGCCAGCACGTGACCACCGAGGTCACGCGGCTGGAGGCATCCTGGGCCGGTCTGCGCAGCTTTGCCCCCGACCGCACGCTGGTGTTGGGCCGCGATCCGGCAAACCCCGCCTTTGTCTGGTGCGCGGGTCAGGGCGGCTACGGCTTTCAGACCGCCCCTGCTGCGTCGCAATTGCTGGCCGATCTGGTCACCGGACAAACGCCCGAGATCGACGCGGCCACGGTGGCGTCGGTGTCACCTGCCCGCTTTAACCCGTAGATTTTTAAAGATTCGCCCATGTCCCTGACCCGTCGTCTTGCCCTGCTTTCTCTCCTGGCGCTGGCCGCCTGTGGCGGCCAGAATTCCAGCGCCCCGCCGGCGCAGCCCGGTGTGATCTTTGCGCCGAATTTCTCGGACGTGCATCCGGTCGATTTCAACGGCCGGGCCCCGCAACGGTATCCGGTGCAGGGCATCGACGCCGCACGGTTCCAAAAGTCCATCGACTGGAACACCGCACGGCGCAACGGCGTGAACTTTGCCTTTCTCAAGGCGACAGAGGGCGGCGACCTGCTGGACCCGGCGTTCAAAGACCACTGGCGCGATGCGGGCCGCGCGGGTGTCGAACGCGGTGCCTATCACTTCTATTATTTCTGCACCTCGCCCGAGGATCAGGCCCGCTGGTTCATCCGCAACGTACCGCGCACGCCCGGTATGCTGCCGCCGGTGCTGGATATGGAGTGGAACCCGTTCTCGCCCACCTGCGCCCACGTCCGCCCGCCCGCAGGCGAAGTGCGCGACCAGATGCGCCGCTGGATCAAAATCGTCGAGGCGCACTATGGGCTGCGCCCGATCATCTACACCACGCCGAAATTCTTCGAAGAAAACGGTCTGCGTTCATTTCGCGGCTATGACTTCTGGTTGCGGTCCACGGCCCGGAACGTGTCCGAGGCCTTTCCGGGGCAACGCTGGCGGTTCTGGCAGTATTCATCCACAGGCATCATTCCCGGTATCGTCGGCGAAGTGGACCTGAATGTGTTCCATGGCAACCGCGCCGAATGGGTAACGTGGCTCGCCTCGCACAAGCTGTAAGTTAAACAAAAGGCGATGCCCGCAAGCATCGCCTTTTGTCGTTTCATCGCGTCCGGCGCTTATCCGTCGATGCGGATCGTTGCGTTTTTCGGGTCATAGGGGCTGTCTTCGGCCACTTCGGCATCCCAAAGCTGGTCGAACATCTTGACCTTCAGCTTGGTCCCCACCACCGCGTGTTCCGGTTTGACATAGCCCATGCCGATGCTCTTGCCAAAAGCCACCGAATAGCCGCCCGAGGTCAGACGCCCCACGCGGGTGTCGCCATGATACAGAACCTCGCGGCCCCACGGATCGGCGTCGTCCGGCCCGTCAATCAACAGCGTCACGCATTTGGACCGGATGCCCTTGGCCTCCATCTCGGCCTTGCCGTGGAACTCCTTGGACAGGTCCACAAAGCGCGGCAGATCAGCCTCGAGCGGGGTTGCGTCGCGGCCCAGTTCAGTGCCGAAGGCACGATAGGATTTCTCTTGCCGCAGCCAGTTCTGCGCCCGCGCACCGACCAGCTTCAGCCCGTGCGGTTCGCCCGCTTTCATCAACTGGTCCCACAGGTAATTCTGCATCTCGATCGGGTGGTGCAATTCCCAGCCCAGCTCGCCGGTATAGGCCACGCGGATTGCACGCACCGGGCACATGCCCAGTTCGATGTTGCGCATGGTCAGCCAGGGGAAGCGTTTGTTCGACAGGACGGTGGCGGGATCGGCATCCTTGACCAGCGTGTTCAGCACGTCGCGGGTTTTCGGACCGGCGATGGCAAAGACACCCCATTGCGTCGTGACATCGTGGCATTCGATATAGCCGAATTCCGGCGCCTTGTCGGCAATTGCCTTGCGCAGGTAATCGCTGTCATAGGCGGTCCAGGCGCCTGCGGACACAAGGTAATATTCGTCCTGCGCCAGCCGCACGATGGTGTATTCCGTGCGCGTGGTGCCCGCACCTGTCAGCGCATAGGTCAGGTTGATGCGGCCAACGCTGGGCAACTTGTTGCAGGTGAACCAGTCCAGGAACTGCGTGGCACCGGGGCCTTTGACCAGATGTTTGGTGAACGCGGTCGCGTCGATCAGGCCCACGCCCTCGCGGATCGCTTTCGCCTCGTCCACCGCATATTGCCACCAGCCGCCGCGGCGGAAACTGCGGGCGTCGTGGTCGTTGAACCCTTCAGGTGCGTAATAGTTCGGGCGTTCCCAGCCATTCACCCAGCCGAATTGCGCGCCCTTGGCGGCCTGCCGGTCATAGGCGGGCGACGTGCGCAAGGGGCGGCACGCGGGGCGCTCTTCGTCTGGGTGGTGCAGGATGTAGACGTGCTCGTACGCTTCTTCGTTCTTGCGCGCGGCAAATTCGGTGGTCATCCAGTCGCCGTAGCGTTTGGGGTCCAGCGATGCCATGTCGATGTCGGCCTCACCCTCGACCATCAGTTGCGCCAGGTAGTAGCCGGTGCCGCCCGCCGCCGTGATCCCGAACGAGAACCCTTCGGCCAGCCACATGTTGCGCAGACCGGGCGCAGGCCCCACCAGCGGGTTGCCGTCAGGGGTGTAGCAGATCGGGCCGTTGAAATCGTCCTTCAACCCACAGCTTTCCGCCGACGGGATGCGGTGGTTCATCGCCATGTACTGGTCTTCGATCCGGTCCAGATCCAGTTGGAACAGATCGGCGCGGAAACTGTCGGGCACGCCGTATTCGAACCGCGCGGGCGCGTCTTTTTCGTAGACACCCAGAATCCAGCCACCGCGCTCTTCACGCACGTAAGACTGCGCATCGGCGTCGCGGATGACGGGGTGTTCGACATTGCCCGGCTGCTTGCGGAATTCGACCAGCTCGGGGTCCTGGTCCATGACGATAAACTGGTGCTCGACCGGAATCGCAGGCATCTTGATGCCCAGCATCTTGGCCGTGCGCTGCGCGTGGTTGCCGCTGGCGGTGACCACATGTTCGGCGGTGATCACGATCTGCTCGTCCGAGGGGACAAGGTTGCCGCCCTTTTCGACCATTTTGGTCGCCGTGACCTCCCACGCCTCACCGTTCCAATGGAACGCGTCGGCCTGCCACTTGCGTTCGATCATCACGCCACGCTGGCGCGCGCCCTTGGCCATCGCCATGGTCACGTCTGCGGGGTTAATGTAACCGTCGGTCTGGTGGTACAGCGCGCCTTCCAGATCCTCGGTGCGGATCAGCGGCCATTTGGCCTTGATCTGGTCGGGGGTCATAAACTCATACGGCACGCCGCAGGTTTCTGCGGTCGAGGCATAGAGCATGTATTCGTCCATACGCTCTTTGGTCTGCGCCATACGCAGGTTGCCCACCACGGCAAAGCCCGCGTTCAGCCCGGTTTCTTCTTCCAGCGTTTTGTAGAAGCGGATTGAATAGTCGTGAATGTGGGTCGTGGCGAACGACATGTTGAAATAGGGCAGCAGACCCGCCGCGTGCCATGTCGACCCCGAGGTCAACTCGTCACGCTCCAGCAGCATCACATCGTCCCACCCGGCACGGGCCAGATGGTACGCAATCGACGTGCCCACGGCTCCGCCGCCGACCACCAGTGCTTTGACGTTTGTTTTCATGACCCGAATCCTTGAAGGCTGATTTCGCCCTGTTCTACTCTGCCACACCAGCGCCCGCGTCAGCCGCCCGACACGTCACAGCAAAAAAGCGACCATCGTCTTCATCTTGCCAGACAAACTCCGGGGGAGGCGCGCCAGCGCCGGGGGCAGCGCCCCCGGACAGGACAGTGTCGCGGCAGCGGCCTTTGGGTCAGACCGTAACAACCTTGCCGGGGTTCAGGATGTTGTCGGGGTCCAGCGCGCGTTTGATCGCAACCATCACATCGGTCGCCTCGCCCAGCTCTTTTGCCAGATAGGGCATTTTCCCCTGCCCGATGCCATGTTCACCGGTACAGGTACCCTCCATGGAAATCGCCATTTCCGCCAGCCAGCTGACAAAGCTTTCGGCCTTGGCCATTTCTTCGGGGCTGTTTTCATCGACCAGCACCAGCGAATGGAAATTGCCGTCGCCCACGTGGCCCACGATGGGCGCCATGAACCCCAGTTCCTCCAGCCGCTCTTGCGCCGCCACCACGATTTCCGCCAGTCGCGAGATCGGCACGCAGACGTCTGTCGAAATCCCCTTGGCACCGGGGCGCAGCCCCAGCGACGCCCAATAGGCATTGTGTCGCGCCTTCCACAGGGCGTTGCGCTCTTCGGTGCTGGTGGTCGCGGTATAGCCGGTGCCACCAAACTCTTCTGCAATCGCGCCAAAGGTTTCGGCCTGCTCGACCACACCCGCATCCGAGCCGTGGAATTCCAGCAGCAACAGCGGCGTCTCCGGCAGGTTCAGCCCCGAATAGGCATTGCACGCTTTCACCTGCAACGCGTCCAAAAGCTCGATCCGCGCGACGGGAATGCCGAACTGAATCACCTGCATCACCGTCTGGCACGCCGCATCCACCGACGGGAAAGAACACCGCGCCGAGCTGATCGCCTCGGGAATGCCCTGCAATTTCAGCGTGATCTCGGTGATGATCCCCAAGGTGCCTTCGGAGCCGACCAGCAGCCGCGTCAGGTCATAGCCTGCCGACGACTTTTTGGCGCGCTGTGCGGTGCGGATGATCCGCCCGTCGGCCATCACGGCCTCAAGCGCCAGAACGTTGTCTTTCATCGTGCCGTAGCGCACCGCGTTGGTGCCGGACGCGCGTGTTGCCGCCATGCCGCCCAGCGATGCGTTGGCACCGGGGTCGATGGGAAAAAACAGGCCTTGATCGCGCAGGTGTGTGTTCAGGTCTTCGCGCGTGACACCGGGCTGGATCACACAGTCCAGGTCTTCGGCGTGCACGTTGATGATCTTGTTCATCTGGCTCAGATCAATCGAGATCCCGCCCGCGGGCGCGTTCACGTGCCCTTCCAGCGAGGTGCCGGTGCCAAAAGCGATAACCGGCACCTTATGGTCGGCACAGACCTTGACGATGTCGGACACCTCTTGGGTCGATTTGGCAAAAACCACGGCATCGGGCATCTGGTTCGCAATCCACGTCGTCGTGTGCCCGTGCTGTTCGCGCACCGATGGGCTGGTCTGGAACCGATCCCCGAATTGCTGTTTCAGCACGCCCATAGCGGTTTGGATGCCACTTTCGTTGCGCGGCAGGTCAATCGCTTTTGCCATAGTCTCTTAGTCTCCCAGCGCGATGCCTTCGCGGCGCGGGTCTGCGCCACCTTGCAGGCCATCGCCTATTTCAATTGCATGCAAGCCTGAATTCAGGTCCTGCGTTTTCACTTCAAAGCCCATGTCGCCCAGCGGCCCTTGCAGATCGGCGGCGGTGGTGCCGGCCTCAAGGTCATAGGTGCCAAAGCGGTTCACCGCATGGGGCATCGCCACCGCTTGCTGCACATCCATGCCCCAGGCCAGATGCGCGATGATCGCTTGCGCCACGTATCCGATGATGCGACTGCCGCCCGGGCTGCCGATGGCCAGAACGGGCGCGCCGTCCTTCATCACGATTGTCGGTGCCATGGAGGATCGCGGCCGTTTGCCCGGCTCCAGCCTGTTGGCAATGGGCACACCGTCGCTGTGGGTGCGAAAGCTGAAATCGGTCAGCTCGTTGTTCAGCAGGAAGCCCCGCACCATCAACCGCGATCCGAAACCGTTTTCGATGGTTGTCGTCATCGACGCCACGTTGCCATAGCTGTCCACAATCGAAATGTGCGAGGTCGAGGGCAATTCGATGCTTTCGTCGTCGGACAGCAGCATCGCGTGGTCCCATTCGGGCGTGCCGGGGCTGACCTGAGGCAGGGCATCGTCGCCCGCCAGCAGCTTGGCCCGCTCCGCCAGATAGGCCGGATCGACCAGCCCAGCGGTGGGCATCGGCACAAAATCACTGTCCGCCATGTAGCGCCCCCGGTCGGCAAAGGCCAAGCGCGAGGCGTCGCCGATCAGCCGCCACGCCTGCGGGTCGGCAGGGCCAAGGGCGCTTAGGTCAAAGGTGTCCAGCATCCCTAAAATCTGCCCCACGGTCAGCGCGCCCGAGGATGGCGGGCCCATGCCACAGACCTCGTGGCCCTGAAACGGTGCACAAACGGCGGGGCGTTCGCGCGCCGCATACAGGGTGAAATCCAGATCGACAGGAACCCGCCCGCAGGCACCGCCGCGTTGACGGTGTCCACGATGTCCTGCGCAATCGCGCCGGTATAAAACGCCGCGGGATCACCGGCCAGCGTGCGCAATGTGTCGGCATAGGCCACGTTGGTCAGCCGCGTGCCCGCTTGCAAGGGCTGGCCTTGTGGCAGGAAATAGCTGGCCGTGCTGTCGAACCGCGCCAGACGCTCGGCATCGCCCGCGACCAGGGTCGCAAGTCGTGGCGACACCTCGAAACCGCCCTCGGCCAGTGCAATCGCGGGCTGCAACAGGTCCGCCCAGTTGCTTTTGCCCCAGTTCGCCTGGGCCGTGGCCAACAGCGCGGGTGTGCCCGGCACACCGACGGACAGACCACCCACGACGGCGTCATAGAATTTCAGTGGTTCGCCGTCCGCATCCAGAAAGCGTTTGGGCGTGGCCGCCAGGGGGGCGGTTTCGCGCCCGTCCAGTGTGGTCAGCCGGTCGCTGGCCGCATCGTACCACACCAGAAACGCGCCGCCGCCAAGGCCCGAGCTTTGCGGTTCCACCAGCCCCAGCACCGTCTGCACAGCCACCAGCGCATCGGCCGCCGTGCCGCCCGCCGCCAGCACATCGGCGCCGGCCTGAACGGCATGCGGGTTAGCGGCCGCCACCATCCACGTCTTGCCCTGCACCGGCACGCCGTCGTCCTTGGCTTGCAAGGCTGCGGCCACCTGCGGCGACATGGCGGCAAACCCGCCGGTTGTGGTCGCTTCGGGTTGCACCGCGTCGGCGGCCTGTTGGGCCACGGCGGGCCATGCCGCCAAGGCGGCAATCAGTGTCAGTGTCTTATGCATCCTATCCCCCCAAAGATGTCTCAGAGCATGGACGGCACAACCTGATCCGGTGGACGGTGTCCGTCGTCAAATGTCTTGATGTTGATGATGACCTTTTCGCCCATCTCCAACCTGCTTTCCAGCGTGGCCGACCCCATATGCGGCAACAGCACGACATTGGGCAACTCGCGCAGGCGCGGGTTGATGTCGGTGCCGTTTTCGTAAACGTCCAGACCGGCCCCCGCGATGTCACCGGCCCGCAGCATCCGTGTCAGCGCGTTTTCGTCCACCACTTCCCCGCGCGAGGTGTTGACCAGCACGGCGTCCGGCTTCATCAGCTTCAGCCGCCGTGCATTCATCAGATGGAAGGTCGACGGCGTGGACGGGCAGTTGATGGAAAGCACATCCATACGGGCAACCATCTGGTCCAGACTGTCCCAATAGGTCGCTTGCAGGTTTTCCTCGATCTCTGTGCGCAGACGGCGGCGGTTATGGTAATGCACCTGCATCCCGAAAGCAGCCGCACGGCGCGCCACAGCCTGACCGATGCGGCCCATGCCCAGAATGCCCAACCGGCGGCCCCCGATGCGTCCGCCCAGAAAGGCAGTGGGCGCCCAGCCTTCCCAGGTGCCCGATTGCATGGCGGCCAGCCCTTCGGGCATCCGCCGCGTCACGGCAAGAATCAGGCCCATCGTCATATCGGCGGTGTCGTCGGTCAGAACACCTGGCGTGTTCGACACCAGCACGCCGCGCTGGCGGGCAGTGGCCACGTCGATATTGTCGACCCCGGCCCCGTAGTTTGCAATCAGCTTCAAGCGGTCTCCGGCCTGTGTGATCATCGCCGCGTCGATCTGGTCGGTGATCGTCGGCACCAGAACATCCGCGCTTTTCATAGCCTTTGACAGCTCGTCGCGCGTCATGGGCGTGTCGGTCTCACGCAAAGTTGTGTCGAACAATTCGCTCAGGCGTGCTTCTACCGCTTCGGGCAACCGTCGCGTAACGACAACACTCAAACGTTCCTTTGCCATTCGGCACCTCCCAGACTTGGCGCACAGTATTGCGCCGCGCTATGGTGGCCGATGAGAGCGCGAGGCACAAGAACCCGCGCCCACTATATGAGGCAGCAATGGCAGGATTCCTGAAAAGAATTCAAACAGGTGTGGTCTGTGCGGCTTTGTTGATGTCGCTGGCCGCAATTAACAGTGCGCAAGCGCAGGACAAAGGGCAGGTCACCAACCTGCCCCTGCCCCGTTTCGTTTCGCTGAAAGCCGCCGAAGGCAACGTGCGGCGCGGCCCGTCGCTGACGCATCGCATCGACTGGGTGTTCAAGCGCCGCGACATGCCGCTGCAAATCACCGCCGAACACGGCCACTGGCGGCGCGTCGAAGACCGCGACGGATTGGGCGGCTGGGTGCATTATTCGCTGCTGTCGGGCACGCGCACCGTGATCGTCGAACAGGACCTGATGCCGATCCACACCCGTCCCGACCCGACCGCGCCCACGGCGGCGGTTCTTGAAAACGGCGTGATCGCGCGGCTGGGCGAATGTGACCCCGAATGGTGCTGGGTCAACGCGGACGGCTACAAGGGCTGGGCGCCAAAGTCGCGGCTGTGGGGCGTGGCCCCCGACGAGATTCGCGACTGATGCACGCGCCACCCGGTGCAGTTGTCACTTAGCGCAGCGCGTAAAGGTCCACGTTGACCGAGGATTTGTTGCGCGCGCCGGTGCCCACGAACAACGTACGGTTCACCCAATCATAACGCGCGTCGCCGGTTTCCAGCCGTGCATGTGTGCGCATGTAATAGTCCTCGGGCGGCACGGCCTCGCCCCGGCCCAGCGCGGCCAGCACCTCGGGCGTGCCGTCGCGGTAGCCGTAGTTGATGATCTCGATCACAGCACCGTCATCGGTCTCCATCGCATAGCGGGTGTCCAGCTCGGCCATGCCGCTGTGGAACAACGTTTGCCAGTCCGCCCCCACATTCAGGATCTTTCCGGTCAGGCGCGGCCCCGCGACGGTCCCGCCAATGATCGGAATGATGCGCCGCGCACCTGCCCTGCCCTGACCCATTTCGCGGATCGGCCCCAGCTCGACAGTCAGCGTGCAGACATGTTCCAGCACCGGTTTCAGCAATTTCATAGACAGAGCCTTTCGCTTCCGATAATTGTTAACCTAGTAAACGATCTCGGGTCTGTCCATATTCGGCAACACCGTGATCCCAAACGATGAGGATGCCATGACACGGACCCGACGCAAAGCCCGCGCAGACGACATGGACGCGCCGGAAATGGCCCTGGAAACGCTTGTAGGGTACAATCTCAAGCGGGCCTACGTCGTTATTCAAAGCGATTATCGCGCGGTGATGGGTGACGAGGGGTTGAGCCCAAGAGTGTTTTCGGCGCTGACCTTTGTGGTCGAGACACCGAACCTGACCCAAAGCGATCTGGCGCGACGGCTGGGAATCGAGCGGTCGGGCCTGGTGGCGATCGTCGATGAATTGGAAGGTCGTGGCTATCTGAACCGTGTGGCCGTGCCACAGGACCGGCGCATTCAGGCGCTGGCCCCGACAGATGCGGGCGTGCAGGCCTACGAGGCTGCGCTGGCGCTGATACACGCCCATGAAGACAGGGTTTTGCACATGCTGGACGCGAAGGAGCGCGAACAGCTTGTGCATCTATTGAAGAAGATCAGGGGAAATGGAGAGTGATCGGATGAGCATTTGGAAAGACAGCGTTGCTGTTGTCACCGGCGGGGCTTCGGGCCTTGGGGCGGCGACGGCACGGGCATTGGCCGACACGGGCATGAAAGTCGCCCTGTTCGACCTGAACACCGACGCAGGCACCGCATTGGCCGCCGAACTGGGCGGCATGTTTCACAGCGTAGACGTGTCTGATCCGGCCAGCGTCACAGCCGGACTGGACGCTGTCGAGGCGCAGTTGGGCACGCCCCGCGTGCTGGTGAACTGTGCGGGCATCGGCCCCGCGGCCAAGACCGTGTCGCGCGGCGAAGCCCATGATCCTGCGGTGTTCGACAAGACCATCCGCGTCAACCTGATCGGCACCTTCAACTGCGCCAGCCAGGTCGCGGCGCGTATGGTTGCAGCCGAACCCACGGCCCCCGACGGCGCACGCGGCGTGATCATCAACACCGCATCGGTGGCTGCCTATGACGGGCAGATCGGCCAGGTGGCCTATGCAGCGTCCAAGGGCGGCATTGTTGGCATGACCCTGCCCATGGCCCGCGATCTGGCGGACAAGGGCGTGCGTGTTTGCACGATTGCACCGGGGCTGTTCCTGACCCCGCTGCTGGAAGGTCTGCCGCAGGACGTGCAGGATTCGCTGGGCAAACAGGTGCCGTTCCCGTCACGTCTGGGCCATCCGTCGGAATATGCCAAGCTGGCGTGCCACATCGTCGACAACCCGATGCTGAACGGCGAGGTCATCCGTCTGGATGGCGCGATCCGCATGGCACCACGGTAAGGCACCGCGCAATGGCATCCCCCCGCTTTTGGGCCCCGACCTTCGACTATGAAAGCCGCCCCGACGGCACCATCCTGATGCGCCAGACCGAAGCGTTGCCTGCGCATCCGCAACTGTTGGCCGACTATCTGGACCATTGGGCGGCAACAGCCCCGGACCGGACGTGGATCGCGCGCCGTGTGCAGGGCGGCGACTGGCGGCACATCTCGTACCAGCTGGCGCAGGACATGTGCCGCAGGCTGGGGGCTGCGTTGCTTGAAATGGGTTTGGGGCCGGACCGGCCCTTGCTGATCCTGTCCGAGAACAGCCTTGAGCATGCCCTGCTGGGGATGGCTGCGATCTATGTCGGTGTGCCTTATGCGCCTGTGGCCACGGCCTATTCGCTTGTGTCCGAGGATCACAGCAAACTGCGCGACATCGCGGCCACCTTGCAGCCCGGCGCGATCTTTGCCGACGATGGCGCGGCCTATGCCAAGGCCATCGCTGCGATTTCGGCTGAGGATCGCAGGGTCATCAACGCCCACAACCTGATCGAGGGCGCACTGTCGTTCGAGGCACTTCTGGACCACCACCCGGCAGGGTCCATCGACGCACGTGCCGCCCTGACGCCCCAGACCGTGGCAAAATATCTGTTCACCTCAGGCTCGACCGGATCGCCCAAGGCAGTGATCAACACCAACGCGATGATCTGTTCCAGTCAGGCCATGGTGCGCGACTGTTACCGTTTCCTGGGCGACCAGCCCCCCGTTGTGCTGGACTGGGCACCGTGGAACCACACGGCGGCGGGCAACAAGGTCAGCTATCTGGTGCTGACCAACGGCGGCACCTATTACATCGACGACGGCCGGCCCGTGCGGGGCAAATTCGACGAAACCCTGCGCAACCTGCGCGAAATCTCGTGCACGTGGTACTTTAACGTGCCGGTCGGCTACGACATGCTGATCGACGCGATGGAGGCCGACGACGCGCTGGCGCACACCTTCTTTTCCGAGCTGGGCATGTTGTTCTACGCAGGCGCCAGCATGTCGCAACGCACGTGGGACCGGCTGTCGGCACTGGGGCGCAAAGTGCTGGGCCGCGAGGTGCTGCTGGCCACCGGATTGGGCGCGACCGAAACCTCTCCGTTTGCGCTGGCGATCACCGATCTTCAGGACCGTTCCGGCAACGTCGGTGTGCCTGCGCGCGGAACGACGCTGAAACTGGTGCCGAATGCGGGCAAGCTTGAGGCGCGGATCAAAGGCCCCAACATCATGCCCGGATACTTTGGCGACACAGCCAAGACCGCCGAGGTTTTTGACGACGAGGGGTTCTATTGCTTTGGCGATGCGCTGCGCCCTGCCGACCCTGACGATTTTTCCAAAGGGTTCTTTTTCGACGGGCGGCTGGCCGAGAACTTTAAACTGACAACCGGCACCTGGGTGGCGGTCGGGGCTGTGCGCGCCACTTTGGTGGATGCCATGCATGGGCTGATCCGCGACGCGGTGATCGTGGGCGAGGATCAGGCACAACTGGGGGCGCTGCTGTGGCTGTCGGACAAGGCGGCTGCGATGGACGCGGATACTTTGGCCAAGCAGTTGCAAGAGCACCTGACCGCCGCCGCCGCAAATGCCACCGGATCGGCCAGCCGCGTCCGCCGTGCTGTGGTGTTGGACGCATTGCCCAGCCTTGATGCTGGCGAGATCACCGAGAAGGGGTCGCTGAACCAGCGTGCCATGCGCTCGGGTCGTCCGGCCTTGGTCGAAAAACTCTATGCCGGGGGCGACGGTGTGTTCATAGCCTGAGCGACGCCGCCAGACACCAAAAACGCCGCGCTTCACCAGCGCGGCGTTTTGCGTTTAGGGGATCAGTGCCGTCACTCTAAGCACGCTAAGGCACCAGATAGTCGATCAACCAGACCAGCGACAGCGTGATGGCCGGAAACGCCGTCAGGATCACCACGCGGATCATATCGGTCAGCACAAAGGGCATCGCCCCGCGATAGGTCTGGCCAATGGGAATGTCGCGCGCCATCGAGTTGATGATGAACAGGTTCATCCCCACTGGCGGCGTGATCAGCCCCACCTCGACCACGATCAGCACCAGAATGCCGAACCACAGGCCAAAGTCGTTGGGCGACATGCCAAAGTCCAGCACCACCATAATCGGGTAGATGATCGGCACCGTCAGCAGCACCATCGACAGCGAATCCATGATGCAGCCAAAGACCAGGTACATGATCAGCACCGCCGTCAGCACCAGCCACGGGTTCAGCCCCTGTTCGGCCACCCAAGCCGAGGCCAGTTGCGGCAGTTGGGTCAGCGCCAGAAAGCTGTTGAACAGGCCCGCCCCCAGGATGATCAGAAAGATCATCGCAGTGGACGAGGCCGTGGACAGGATCGCCTGTTTCAACTTGTCCCACGACATCTGCCCCGAGGCGACACTGACCAACCCCGTGCCAGCCGCGCCCACGGCGGCGGCTTCGGTCGGGGTGAAGATACCCAGATAGATGCCGCCCACCACCACAACGAAAATTGTCAGCACCGGCCAGACCTTGCCCAGCGCCACCATCCGTTCAGCCCAAGGCACGCGCGGGCGCACGGTGGCCGCGTTGGGCGACACGCGCACCCAGATGGAAATCGCGATCATATAGCCTGCGGCGGCCAGAATGCCGGGGATCAGGGCGGCCACGAACAGCTTTTCGATGTTCTGCTCGGCAAGGATCGCATAGATCACCAGAATGACCGAGGGCGGGATCAGAATGCCCAGCGTGCCCCCCGCCGCCAGTGCGCCAGTCGACAGCGATCCGGGATAGCCATAGCGGCGCAGTTCCGGCAGGGCCACCTGCCCCATCGTCGCCGCCGTCGCCAGCGACGACCCGCAAATCGCACCAAAGCCCGCACAGGCCCCGATGGCCGACATCGCCACGCCCCCGCGCCGGTGCCCCAGAAAGCTTTCGGCGGCGCGGAACAGCGATGCGGACATGCCCGACAGGGTCGCAAACTGTCCCATCAGCAAAAACAGCGGGATGATCGAATAGGAATAGTTCGAGAACGTCCCATAAGTCAGCGTCTTAAGCTGGTTCATCATCATCATCGGCGACCCGATAACCAGATAGGACCCGCCAAAGCCCACGGCCAGCATCGCCAGCGCAATCGGAATACGGATAAAGATCAGGATCAGCAGCACCGGAAAGGACCACAGTGCCAGTTCAAAGTTGCTCATGTGGTGGCTTCCTCGGTTGGATCGGGCTGTCCGGTCAGCGCACGCAGCGACCGGATCAGGCAAAAGGCAGCAACAAGGGCAAAGGCAACGGCACCCACAAGGCTTGCGGCATAGCCCCACCAGACGGGCAGTTGCATGATGAACGTCGTCTCGGCGTAGCGCAGCTTGTCCGCCATCCCCAGATACAGCCGCCAGGCAATCACCACGGCGGCGGCCAACATGCCCAGATCGACAACCACATTCAGCACGCGGTTCAGCACACCGCCAAAGACGGGTTTGAACAGATCCACGGCGGCATGACTGCGCTGCAACTGGCACCACGGCAGGAACCCGAAGATGGCCGCCCCCACACCGATTTCCGTCAGGTCGTAAATGCCTTTGATCGGGCCAACCCCGATGTCCAGCGGCAGCAACGCCCGCCCTGCAATCGAAACGCAGGTCAGCGCCACCACCACCAGCAGGACAAGACCCGACAGCAACGCCATCCAGCGCGCCAGCGCGTCGGCGGATTTATAAAGTGTCATATACATGAAAACTGCCCCGCAAGCGGCAACCGGCGCACCCCGTCCGAAGAGGGGGCACGCCGCGCCGAACCTTAGTTCGAGTACTTGTCGATCAGCCCCTTGGCCTGATCAATCAGGGCCTGACCGTCGATGCCCTTGCTGTCCATGTCGGCCACCCAACGGGCTACGACCGGTTGCGCTGCTTCTTTCCAGCGTGCGACCTCGGCCTCGTCCAGTTGCACGATGGTATTGCCTTTTTCCACTGCAATGTCGCGGCCCGGCTTGTCGTATTCAAACATGACCTCGGCGGCGAACGTGGACAGGGCAGCGCCGGATTTCTCGTCCAGAATGGCCTTCAGGTCATCCGGCAGCGCGTCGTATTTGGCTTTGTTCATCACCAGAACGATGGTCGCGGTGTACAGCGCCTCGTCACCCGAGAATTCGGCGTGGTTGCTGACCAGTTCGGCCAGACGGATCGACGGGGTCACTTCCCACGGGATCACGGTGCCGTTCACAACGCCCTTGGACAGCGCTTCGGGGATCGCGGGCAATGGCATGCCCACGGGGGTGGCCCCCAGTTCGGACAGCATGTCGTTGATCACGCGGGTCGGTCCGCGCAGGGTCTTGCCCTTCATGTCTTCCAGCTTGGTCACCGGGTCCTTGGTGTGGATCACACCGGGGCCGTGCACCCATGCGCCCAGAACCTTAACGTCCTGATATTCGCTTTCCTGAAAGTCGGTTTCGACCATTTCCCAGAACGCGCGCGACGTGCCGACGGGATTCTTCATCATGAACGGCAGTTCAAACACCTCGGTGCGCGGATAGCGTCCGGGGGTATAGCCCACCACGGTCATCGCCAGATCGACCACACCGTCGCGCGCCTGGTCCAGCAGTTCGGGCGGACGCCCGCCCAGTGCCATCGCGTCAAAGTGCTGAATGACGATCCGACCATCCGATGCGGCCGTCAGCTCTTCGCCCCAGGGCTTGAGAATCTTGGCAGGCACTGTGGCCACGGGGGGCAGGAACTGGTGCAGGCGCAAGGTGACCTCTTGCGCGAACGCCAGCCCCGGCAACATGGCAACAGCCGCAGCCGCGCCGATCAGTAGTGTCCGTTTGTTCATCTTGTTTCCTCCCTAAAGATGATCGCAGAACCGGTTCTTCCGGTTTATTTCTTGTGGAAATCAGGTGGGCGTTTCTCCAGGAACGCACGCAGACCTTCTTGCGCCCCCGCCGATGTCTGCGACATCGCGGCGGACAGGCTTTCGGTGAACAGACCATCCGCGCGGGACATATCGCCAATGCGCCCGATGGCCTGAATCATCAGGTAATTCGAGAAAGGCGCGTTGTCAGCAACCTCGCGCGCCAGCTTTTTCGCCAGCGGCAACGCCTCGCCCTCGCCCACGGAATAATGCGCAAGGCCCAGACGCAGGCCATCCTCGGCGCCGTAGTTGCGGCCCGTCAGCATCATTTCCCGCATCCGGTCGGCACCGACGATACGGCCCACACGCACTGTGGCCCCGCCGCCGACAAAGATACCGCGCCGCCCCTCGGGCAGTTGGAACCGCACAGACGGCTCGGCAATACGCACATGCGCCGAGGTGGCAATTTCCAGACCACCACCGATCACCGCACCGGTCATCGCCGCGATGACAGGCAAGCCGCCGTATTCGATCAGATCGGCCACACGGTGCCAGTTGCGCGAATGGTAAACCGTTTCTTCGGGACTGCGGTGTTCGTGTTCGGACAGATCCAGACCCGAGCAGAAATGGCCGCCCTCACCGTACAGGATCACCGCGCGCACACCTTCGGGCGGATGGGAAAAGAAATCGTCCAGCGCCGCCACCAGCGCATCGTTCATGGCATTGCGCTTGTCAGGGCGGGCAAAGATGATGGTTGCGATGTCGTCTTCGATCTCGATGCGGGTCACGTGTGTCTTGGCTGCGTCTTTGGCCACGAGAATCCCCTCCCTGTAAATAATGTTAAAAGTGTTATAGACTGTAATTGTTACACAGCATAGCGTTTTTCGTGGTAGAGTTTCGACAAAACCCGAGGGAGGATTGATTCTTGGTAGACTTTGCATCTGTACGCGCGATCGACTTTCACACGCACGCGGAAGAGCCGTGCTGTGACCACCGTGATGATGGCTATAACGAATTTCAGGCGGGCATGGCCGCTTATTTCAAGAATCCCGCAGGCGCCAAGGGCATGTTGCCGACCGTGCAGGACACGGCCAACTATTACCGCGAGCGCAACATTGCGGCGGTGATCTTTCCCGTGGATGCCGAGCGCGAGACCGGCTTTCGCCGCTATTCCAACGAAGAGGTCGCAGGCATCTGCGCCGAAAACGACGACATCCTGATCCCCTTTGCCTCGGTCGATCCGCACAAGGGCAAGGCGGGCGCGCGCGAAGTGCGCCGTCTGGTGCGCGATTTCGGCGTGCGCGGGTTCAAGTTTCACCCGACCATGCAAGGGTTCTATCCCAACGACCGCGAAACCGCCTATGCGGTGCTTGAAGCTTGCGCCGAAGAGGGCGTGATCACCCTGTTCCATACCGGCCAGACCGGCGTCGGCTCGGGCATGCCCGGCGGGATGGGAATGCGGCTGAAATATTCCAACCCGATGTATCTGGACGACGTGGCGGTGGATTTCCCCGACATGAAAATCATTCTGGCCCACCCCTCGTTCCCCTGGACCGAGGAAGGGCTGGCCGTCGCCCAGCACAAGCCCAATGTCTATTACGACATGTCCGGCTGGTCGCCCAAATACTTCCCCGAGACATTCATCCGTTACGCCAACTCGATCCTGAAAAAGAAGATGCTGTTCGGCTCGGACTGGCCCGCGATCACGCCCGACCGCTGGCTGGCCGATTTCGAGGCCGCCCCGTTCAAGGACGAGGTGCGCCCGCTGATCCTGAAGGAAAACGCCCTGCGTTTGCTGGGGGAAACAGTCTGAGGCGCACGCAGGATTAAGACACAGAGTATCTGGGAGGAAAACTGTGATGTTGAAGACAATGGGAGCGGCCGCACTGTTGTGCAGCACGGCCACGCTGGCCACGGCACAGATGCAGTGCGAGGGGCTGACGCCCGAGGCCCTGGGCCTGAGCGGCGTCACATTCACCGATGTGGCCGCAGTACCGGCGGGCGATGACAGCCCAGCCGCGCAATGCCGCATCCGCGCCACGACAGCCGAACGCACCGGCACCGACGGGCGCGATTATGCGCTGCGCTTTGAACTGGCGCTGCCCGATGTCTGGAACGGCGATTATGTCCACCAGTTCAATGGCGGCAACGACGGCGAAGTGAAACCCGCCACCGGCGGCATGGGCGCGGGCACGGGTGAACAGACACCTCTGGCGCGCGGCTTTGCCGTCGTGTCCTCTGACGCGGGCCACGATGGCAAGGCTGTGACCGATGCGGGCCTTGCCGGTGGTGCGCGCTTTGGGTTCGATTTCGAAGCGCGGCAGATGTACGGCTACAAGGCTGTGGCAGTGCTGGACCCGCTGGCCCGCCAGATCGTCGAAGCTTTCTACAACGACGAGATCGGCCACAGCTATGGCGTGGGCTGCTCGAACGGCGGGCGGCACGCACTGGTCGCGGCCTCGCGGATGCCTCAGGCCTTTGACGGATTGCTGGCCGGTGCGCCGGGCTACAACCTGCCCAAGGCCGCCCTGCAACATGCAGTTGACGTTCAGGCGCTGACAGCGGTCACCGGCGATCTTGCCACCGCTTTCAGCCCCGAGGACTTGCAAACGGTCGCGAACGGTATCCTGCAAGCCTGCGATGCTCTGGACGGGCTAAAGGACGGTCTGGTGATGGACACCGCCGCCTGTCAGGCCAGCTTTGACAGTGCTGCCTTGCAATGCACGGACGGCCAGAACTCGGCCTGTCTGTCGCCCGAACAGGTCACAGCGCTGAACACCATTCACGCCGGTGCGCCCGATGGCGGCACGCCGGTCTACAGCGATTTCCCGTGGGACACCGGCATCGCCGGTGGCGGCTGGCGGTTCTGGAAACTGGAAAGCCCGATCCCGCCATGGGGCAAAAAGCCGATCATCGCGGTGATGGGTGCCGCGTCACTGGCGCAGATTTTCACCACCCCCCCGACCGAAGTGGCCGGCGATCCCGACACGCTGGAACAGTTCCTCAAGGACTTTGACCTGTCGACCCGCGCTGAGGACATTTACGCCACCAGCGACGCATACCCTGAGTCCGCGATGGAGGTGATGACCCCGCCCGGATCGGACAACCCCGAACTGGCCGCCTTCCGCGATGCGGGTGGCAAGATGATCGTCTTTCATGGCGTCTCGGACCCGGTGTTTTCGATCAACGACACGGCGGACTGGTACAGCAAGCTGGATGCCAACAACGGCGGCAACGCAGGCGAATTTGCCAAGTTCTATCCCGTTCCCGGCATGACCCACTGCTCCGGTGGCCCAGCGGTCGAGGGTTTTGACATGTTCGCAGAGCTGGTCGCATGGGTCGAAGACGGCACCGAACCCCTGGCGGTGACCGCCACCGCGCGTGCGTCGAACCGCGACTTGCCCGAGACGATGGCGGGCATCTCGCGCCCGCTGTGCCCGGCGCCGCAGGTTGCCCGCTATACCGGCAGCAATGCCGCGTCAGCAGACAGTTTCACCTGCGAATAGACTTGCGCCCATGTTGCAGGGGCCTTGGTCCCTGCGTCTTTCCATTCAGCGAAAGGTTCCACCATGACCACCCTTGCCCCCCTCGACGAAACGATCACACTGGACCAGCTTGATCGTGACCCCTACCCGATCTACCGCCGCCTGCGCGCCGAAAGCCCGGTGCTGCGCGTCAAGGCGGCCGGCCGCACGTTGCTGACCAAGGCCGAGGACACCAAATACGTCAAGGACACCCCCGAGATTTTCAGCTCGGACGATCCCAACACGCCTATGAAACGCGCCTTTCAGGCGCACACGCTGATGCGCAAGGACGGCGAGGCCCACAAGCGCGAGCGGATGGCGATGGCCCCGGCCTTTGCGCCCAAGGTGATCATGAACGACTGGATGCCGCGCTATCAGCAGATCGCCGAGGACTACGTCGCCCGCCTGCCACGCGGCGAGGTGGTGGATCTGTTCCCTGCCCTGTCCGGCCCCTATGCCGCGCGTGGGCTGGCGGTTCTGCTGGGTCTGGACGAGGCCACGGACGACCAGATGCAACATTGGTCCCAGGCATTGATCAACGGTGCGGGCAACTTCGGCTGGAAGGACGAACCCTTTGCCATTTCCGATCAGGCCAACACCGAGATGAACGCGCTGATGGACAGCTTGCAGGACCGCCACCGCGCAAACCCAAACAATTCGGCGCTGTCGGTGATGCTGAACGCCGATGATCCCATCGAGATGAGCCAGATTTATTCCAACATCAAGATCGCCATCGGCGGCGGCATCAACGAGCCGCGCGATGCGCTGAACACCATTATCTACGGGCTGCTGACCAACCCCGACCAGTTGGAAGAGGTCAAACGCAACGCTCACTGGGACAAGGCGTTCGAGGAAGGTGTGCGCTGGGTCGCACCCATTCAGGCCTCGGCCCGTCTGGTGCTGGAAGATACCGAAATTCGCGGCTATCACATCCCCAAGGGCGACACGGTGATGACCATTCAGGCCAGCGCGTGCCGTGACGAGGACCTGTACGAAAACGGCGAGGATTTCATAGTGTACCGCGACAAGAACCAGCATCAGGCCTTTGGCAACGGCCCGCATTTCTGCCAGGGCACCCATGTGGCCCGCCGCGCCGTGGGGCAGGTGATGCTGCCGCTGCTGTTCGACCGCTTCCCGAACATGAGCATCCCCGACACCGATAACGTGATCTGGCGCGGCTTTGGCTTTCGCGGGCCGGTGCAAATTCCGGTACTGTTGAATTGACCCGCGTTCTGATTGCAGGCGGCGGTATCGGCGGGCTGGCTCTGGCGTTGACGTTGCACCAGATCGGCGTGCCCTGCACCGTGTTCGAAAGCGTGCGCAGCCTGCGCCCCTTGGGCGTGGGGATCAACATCCAGCCAAACGCGGTGCGCGAGTTGTTCGACATGGGGCTGACCGCCGACGATCTGGACAGCGTCGGCGTGCCTGCGCGCGAATGGGCGATGGTCGGGCTGAACGGTCAGGACATCTATGCCGAACCCCGCGGGCTTGAGGCGGGATACAACTGGCCGCAATACGCGATGCACCGTGGGGAATTCCACATGCTGCTGGCCCGCACCTTGCGGGAGCGCGCAGGCAACGACGCGATCCGGCTGGGTGCCAAGGTTACCGGCTATGAAAAGAATGACGACGGCACTGTCACCGCATTGATCGAACATGCTGACGGCCGTACATCGCGCGAGGACGGCACGCTGCTGATCGGTGCGGACGGCATCCACAGCCGCCTGCGCGCACAGATGCACCCCGACCAGCCGCCGATCCACTGGGGCGGTGCGGTGATGTGGCGCGGAACCGCGCTGGCCAAGCCCATTCGCACCGGATCGTCCTTTGTGGGTCTGGGCACCCACCGGCAACGCATGGTGATCTATCCGATCTCGCATCCCGACCCTGACACCGGCCTTGCGCTGGTCAACTGGATCGCCGAGGTCACGATGGATGACCCGTCCGAGCGCGCCGACATCGGGTGGTTCCGCGAGGTGCCGATTGACGACTTTATCCACCACTTCGACGATTGGGTCTATGACTGGCTGGACGTGCCCGCGCTGATCCGCGGGTCGGACAGCGCCTACGAGAACCCGATGATCGACCGCGATCCGGTGTCCACCTGGGTCGACGGCCCGGTGGCGCTGATGGGCGACGCGGCACATGCGATGTATCCCACCGGATCAAACGGAGCGAGCCAAGCGGTGATCGACGCGCGCGCCTTGGGCGTCGCATTCGTGGAACACGGGGTCACCGCGCAGGCGTTGGCTGCCTATGACGCAAAACTGTGCGGCCCGATTTCCGAACTGATCCTGCGCAATCGCGGTGCCGGGCCGTTCGGCCTGCTGAACATGCTGAACGACCGATCAGGCGGGGAATACGACAACATCGACGACGTGATCCCACCCGCTGAGCGGCAAGAGTTCATGGCCAAGTACAAGGCCGCCGCCGGCTTTGCCATCGAAACGCTGAACGCCGCGCCGCGCACCTTGGCCAAGGGCGCGACGGTCAAACTCTAGACCGTCGCCTCGAACTCGGCATAGGCGGCGGCAGTGTTGGGGTCGTCCAGCAGCGCCCGCGCCACGTCGGGGCTGATGGTGAACGTGTCCTGCCCTTCGGCGGCCAGCCGCACCATCTGTTCGGGCGACCGCAGCGACGCCACAAGGATCGTGCACCGCTTGTTGGCTGCCCCTTGTATCGCCTTCATCTGCGCCAGCGCGCCGTAGGCATCCATGCCCAGCCCGTCCATCCGCCCGAAATAGGGCGCGATGAAATCGGCACCCAGCGCATTGGCGACAAACATCTGTTTCGCGTCATAGCAGGCGGTCATCAGAACCCGCCCGCCCAAGGAACGGATCGCCCCGGTCACACGGATCGCGGGTTCGACCAGCGGGATTTTCACCACGGTTTCAATCCCCGCAGCACGGCCCGCCTCATAAAGCGCACCCGCCCAGTCGACATAGCCCTCGACCGGTCCGAAAGCCTGTGCGTGCAGCTCTTTCGCCCCCAGATCGCGGGCACGGGTGGCCATCTGCGCCCAGTCGATTGCGGGATAGTTCAGCCCCGCACGGGACGCCAACAACGGGTTCGTCGTGATCCCGTGAAACAGCCCCGTGGGCATAAGCGCGTCCCACGCTGTTACGTCCGCAGTGTCAAGATACAGCGCCATTCGGGCAAATCCTCAGCCAGCCAGTGCCACGTCGATATCCGACCGCGACGGCGGATTGCACCCCGAGTGTTCACAATTCAGCGCCGCCGCCTGCCCTGCGCGGCGCAACAGATAACGCAAATCGTCCGCATCCATCGCCTCGAGCGCCTGAGCCGACAGCGCATCGCGCGCGGCCAGCGTCGCCAGCAAGGTCGCCATGAACGTGTCACCCGCCCCCACCGTATCGACCAGCCGCGTCACATGCGGCGCGGGCACGGTGCAGGTGGCTGATCTGGAAAAGGCCGTCGCGTCCTTGGGTCCGCGCGTCAGCACCAGCAGCCCCGCAGGCGCAACGTCGAACAGCGCCGCGATGGCGTCGTCTTCGGTTTCTTCGGGATAAAGCCATCCCAGATCCTCATCGCTCAGCTTGACCAGATGCGCGGCCTGCATCACCTGACTGACACGTTCGATGTACGCCATACGGTCGTGAATCAACGACTCGCGCACGTTGGGGTCGAAGGACACGAAAATCCCCTGTGCCGCCGCTTGGGTCATCACCTCGACCCAAACATCTGCATCCGCCCCGTCCGCCAGCGCCAGCGACCCGCAATGCAGGGCGGTCACGTCGGCTGGAATGCTTTTCCACAGGCTTTTTTCCGTCACCTGCCGTTCGGCCGTACCATCACGGTGAAAGGCATAGGTCGGGATACCATGTTCCAGCGTCACCACCGCACGCGATGTCGGCTGGGGGCGGCGCGGCGCGGCCAGGATGGCCCCCGATGCAGTCAGGCGTTCGGCCAATGCGTCGCCCAGTTCATCCGTCGAGATCGGCGTAACGTAATGCGTCTCAACCCCCTGCCGCGCCAGTCCCACCGCGACGTTAAAGGGCGAACCGCCCGGATTGGCATCGAACAGCGGCGCGCCGTCTTCCTCTCCGGTCTGGACGAAATCAATCAGGTTCTCGCCGCCGATGGCGATAACGGGTTTGCGATGCACCTGCGCTGTCCTCTCTTGCCTGTGTCGTGCTGAAGAAGGGGCAGAATCACCGTACAAGTCAATAACTAATTCAACTTGATTTATATATTGACTTGCCTGCGTCCTATGGGCTTTTTTCGCAGCACAGAACAGGACCCCCGATGACAGACGCCACGGCACCAATCCCCTACAATGACCGGCTGTTTCTGCATCTGGTCCGCAATGCCGGTGCGCTGAGCAAAGCCGACCTGACCCGCGCGTCGGGGCTGTCGGCGCAGTCGGGGACGGTGATCGTGAACCGTCTGGTAGACCAGGGATTGTTGCAGGCCGGAACAGCGGTGCGCGGGCGTGTCGGGCAGCCGTCAACGCCTTTCACGCTGAACCCCGACGGCGCGACATCCATCGGCGTCAAAGTTGGTCGGCGTTCGCTCGAAGTGGTCGGCATGGGCTTTGACTACCGCATTCTGGAGCGGGTGACGCACAGATACGCATACCCGCAACTGACCGATCTGCGCGGCGTGATCAACGGCACCATCACCACGGTGCTGGACCGCCTTAGCACCACGCAACGCACGCGCCTGACCGGCATCGGGCTGGCCTTGCCCGACCAACTGGCGGATTGGGAGGATACGATCGGTGCGCCAAGGGGGGCGATGGCGGACTGGGGCACTGCGGATTTGCGGACCGAGCTTCAGGCGCGGTTTGCGCTGCCCGTGACCGCGTTGAACGATGCGGCGGCGGCCTGTCTGGCCGAGTTGGAAACCGGCAATCCCGATGGCTATGAAAACCTCGTTTACATCTACGTGGGCACCTTCATCGGTGGCGGCATCGCCTTGGGCGGGCGGCTGTTCGCGGGGGGCGGACAGGCGGGGGCCATCGGGTCAATGCTGGCCGGTGCCGCGCAGCAGTTGATCGACACCGCGTCGCTGCACCAGTTGGAAGCGCAGATTACAGCGGCGGGCCTGTCGCCACAGGTGCTATACGACGCCGCCGCGCTGAACGCTGCGACCCAAGCGGTTCTTGACGACTGGCTGGCACAGGCCGCCGTCACAATCGCCACCGCTTGCGTCAACGCGCACGCCCTGTTGCATCCGCAGGCCATCGTCATCGACACCAGCCTGTCCGAACCCTTGCGCGCCCAGCTGGTGACAGCAGTACAGACCGCCACGCAACAGCTGGACACGCGTGGGCTGGCACAGATCATCATTGCGCAGGGCACCGCCGGGGTCGCCGCACGAGCAAAAGGCAGCGGCATCGCGCCGTTTCAGGCGCACTTTGCCGTCGATGCGCCCGCCAATCGCCGCTAGATCACCGCGTCGATGGCTGTCTTGAGCTTGGCCACGATCTCCTCGATGTGGCTGTCGTCCAGAATGAACGGTGGCGCCAGCAGGATGTGATCGCCGCGCTGCCCGTCGATTGTGCCGCCCATCGGATAGCAGATCAGCCCCGCCTCGAATGTCGCCTTTTTCAGTGCCTTGTGCAGGGCGCGTTCGGGCGGGAACGGCGCTTTGGTCTCGCGGTCCATCACGAATTCGATCCCGCGAAACAGGCCCCTGCCGCGAATATCCCCCACATTGGGGTGTTGCCCGAACGCCAGTTCCAGCGCCGCCTGCAACCGGTTGCCCATCTCGGCCGCACGGGCCGCCAGCCCGCCGTCGGTCAGTTTGGTCAGCACCGCCAGTGCCGCCGCGCAGGCGACAGGATGGCCGACATAGGTGTGGCCGTGCTGGAAGAACCCGCTGCCGTCTTCGATGGCCTTGTAAATGTCAGCGGAACACAGCATCGCGCCAATCGGCTGATAGCCGGCACCCAGCCCCTTGGCGATGGCGATGATGTCGGGACGCACGTCGTCCTGTTCGCAGGCAAACAACGTGCCGGTGCGGCCCATGCCGCACATCACCTCGTCCAAGATCAGCAGCACGCCGTATTGGTCGCAAATCTCGCGGATACGTTTGAAGTATCCCGGCACCGGCGGCACCGCCCCCGACGTCGCCCCCACCACAGGCTCTGCCACAAAGGCAAAGACCGTGTCCGCGCCCAGCCGCAAAATCTCGGCCTCAAGCTCGTTGGCCGCGCGCAATCCGTAATCCTCGGCGCTTTCGCCCGTGTCCTGCCCGCGATAGGCATAACAGGGGGCGATGTGCGATGTGTCCACCATCAGCGGCGCAAAAGGTGCCCGCCGCCATGCGTTGCCACCCGTCGCCAACGCGAACAGCGTGTTGCCGTGATAGCTTTGCCGCCGCGCGATGACATGGCGGCGCTGCGGCTGGCCGATCTCGACAAAATACTGGCGCGCCAGTTTCAGCGCGGCCTCCATCGCCTCGGACCCGCCCGAGACGAAATAAACGCGGTCTATCCCTTGGGGCGCATGGGCAATCAGCTTGTCGGCCAGCGCCTCGGCGGGGGCGGATGTGAAAAAACTGGTGTGGGCAAAGGCAACCGCGTCCAATTGCGCCTTGATCGCCGCGGTCACCTCGGGGTCGCCATGGCCCAGACACGACACGGCAGCGCCGCCCGATCCGTCAAAATAGGCTTTGCCGTCCACATCATACAGGTAAACGCCCTGCCCGTGCGAAACGGTCGGCGGCAGCGCTTTGGTATGTCGGGGGAACACATGGGATACGGGGGACACGAGCGAACACTTCCTTTTGAAACGGGCCACGCACAGCACTCAAGCACAGGCGCACAGGGGGGGATAGGCGGGTTTCGGTTATGTCAGTGCCGGTTTTAGGAATGTAGTCCGCCCTGTTCGCGCAATGCACGAAAGGCCGGCATGGCCTGTCGCGTAAGGATCAGAAAAACCAAATGCCGGCCATTGACCTTGCCTTTTAAAGTAGTAAGTAGCCAATATAATATGGCAACCTTACCTTTCTGGACCCCTATGCCTGTTCTAACGCCCCAACACACCACGGACGCCAAAGCCGTCGATCCCGACAGCCTCGGCTTTCTGATCGTTGATATGTCGCGCCTGATGCGCGGCACATTTGAACGTGAAATCGAAAAGGTCCGCGTGCCCGTCACGGCTTCGGAAGCGCGCGTGCTTGTGCACATGGCCCGCTGCGGCGCGACACGGCAGAACGTGCTGGCCGAAAATCTTGGCCTCGCCCCGATGAGCGTGACCGGCTATCTCGACAATCTGGAGCGGGCGGGATTTGTCGAGCGTGCTGCCGACCCCATTGATCGACGCGCCAAGATCGTGACGTTGACAGACGCCGCCCAGGAATTGCTGAAACGCATTGCCGTCGCAGGCCAGCAAGCCCGCGCGCAGGCCACCGCGGGTCTGACTGACGAACAGGTTGCCACGTTCAAATCCGTCGCCATTGCCATTCGCAAAAACCTTGAAACCGACCGCGCCGCCGCGCGCACCGAAAGCGCATCATGACTGCACACCCCATCATGTCCGAACGCAAGGTCAGCTTTATCGGCGCTTTGCTGGTTGCCATCGGCCCTGTTTCGATGGCCCTGTACACGCCCGCGATGACCGAAATGGTGCACCATTTCGACACCACTGAATCCGTCGTCAAGCTGACGCTGACCCTGTATTTCGGCGGCTTCGCTTGCGCCCAGTTGATTGCCGGTCCGCTGTCGGACGCGCTGGGGCGACGCCCTGTGACCATCGCGTTCATGCTGCTGTATTGCGCCGCCAGCCTTTTGGCTATGCTGTCGCAAACCGTTGAAACGCTGATCTTTGCCCGCTTTGCCCAAGGGGTTGGCGCGTCGGTCGGGGTGGCGATTTCGCGTGCACTTGTGCGCGATCTGTTCACCGGTGAAAGGTCGTCGCGGATCATGAACCTGATCGGGATCATCCTTGCCTTGGGGCCGGCGCTGTCCCCTACCATCGGCGGGCTGATGCTGCCGGTGTTCGGCTGGCGGTCGATCTTTGTGCTGATGGCTGTTCTGGGGCTGATCGTGATCTGCGTTGCGATCTTTGCCATGAAAGAAACCGTGGTGCGCGACACCAGCCGGTTGAACTTCAGGGCGCTGGCGGGGTCCTACCGCATGTTGCTGACCAACCGGCGTTTTCTCAGCGCATCCTTCGTCATCGGCGGCGCGTTGGGCGCGGTCTATGCACAGGCGACCTTCCTGCCCTTTATCCTGATGCGCGATGTCGGCCTGACGCCGTCGCAATTCGGCCTGTCGATGCTGGCGCAATCGGGTGCGTTTTTCACCGGATCGCTGCTGGTGCGGCGTCTGATGACAGTCTACGGGTCGGAACGGATCGTGCTGCCGGGGCTGCTGTTCATCGCCACAGGCAGCGTCGGCACAGCCACCCTGCTGATTTGGCCACCCAGCTTTTTGCACGTGATGATCCCCGTGGCGATCTATTCCTTCGGGATATCCTTCGTGATGCCCACCATGTCCACCGCGGCCCTTGCGCCCTTTGGCAAAATGGCCGGCGCCGCCGCGTCCCTGCTGGGGTTCATCCAGATGGGATCGGGCCTTGTGGTGGGCAGCATCGGTGCGCTGATCGGGGATGCGCTGTTTGCGATGGGCCTGCTGATCCCGATGATGGGTGCGACCGCCTGCCTGTGTTATGGCATCTTCAGGCGCATGCCGCCCCTTGCCCCCGAACCTGCCACGGCGGGCGCTGGTATGCCCTCGGGGCCGGTGATGGCCGCCCCCGACCGCTAGCCCAGAGGGCGTTAACCGCGCAAGGTCCTGATTGTTTTTGATTTCCCCAGAATCGTGTAGGTTGTACGGACGAATCCTTCACGTGGCGGCCTGAACGTTTCCTGCGCGGAGCTGTCGGCCTTTTGGGACGACGACATGACGACACAAACGCCCCTGCCGACCTCTTGGCACAGCAAGACCGCCTTTGTTCTGGCGGCATCAACCGGCGTTCTGGCGGCGCTGAACCTGATCGTAGGCTGGGGCCTTGGCGTGGACTTCTTTGTACGCATATGGCCCGCGTTTCCGGCGATGGTCCCCAACACGGCGATTTCGCTGCTGTTGGGCAGCCTTGGCCTGATCGCCTTGTACAAGAGGGCCAACCCATGGGTGGTGCGCCTGTGCAGCATCCTGATCGCGGCGGATGTTATTGCCAATTACCGGCTGCCCTTCATCGAATTGGAACGCGACGGCATGTCGATCGGCACCGCACTGGCCTGTCTGCTGGTTGCGGTTTGCCTGTGGTCCAGAACCGTAAAAGGGCTGACGACCGTCGCCCGACTGCTGCCCAAAACGCTGGGCCTTAGCTTGGCGATGGTGCCGATCATCGGCTATCTCTACAACTCGGAGGCGCTGTTTGCGAACCCCGTCTACACCCTTATGGCGCTGCACACCGCGGTCGGCTTCACCGCACTGTTCGTGGCCTTTCTGATCAACGATGCGCAGGTCGGGTGGATGCGGGTTCTGGCCGCGCCGGAACTGGGCAGCCAGATGTTGCGCAGGTTGCTGCCGTTTCTGGTTCTGGTGCCCGTCGGCCTGACAGGCCTGGCGCTGATTGCGTCGAACTTGAACTACGTCTCGGCCGATCTGCGGGCGTCTTTTCTGGCCTACACCATGATCCTGATGCTGGTTGCGGCGGGGTTTTACTTTGCCAATGCGGTCAACAAGACCGAACAACGCGCAGCACAGGCGGAAAAGCTGCAACGCGAAAGCGACCGAGCGCGGCAGGTGGCCGAGGTGGCGCTGGAGCGCGGCCAGAAGATCGAAGCCCTGGGCAAGCTGGTCGGCGGCGTCGCGCATGATTTCAACAACACGCTTTCGGTGGTGCTGGGCAACCTGCAACTGCTACAGGCGGACCCGGACAAGACTGCGCATCCGGTCTATCTGACCGAAGCCGTGCAGGCGGTGCAGAATGCCGCCGAACTGACCCGGCAACTGCTGGCCTATGGCCGCAAGTCGCGCCTGGAACCGGTGCCCGTCAGTCTGGATGACCTGATCCAGAAAACCCTGACCATGTTCCAGCGTCTGTGCCCGGCCAATATCACCGTGACCACCCGCCTTGCGACACGCGAACTGATCGTCGAGGTTGATCCGGTCAACTTCCAGCAGGCGCTGCTGAACATCCTGATCAACGCCCGTGACGCCCAGCCCGATGGGGGAAGTATCGTGATCGGCACAGTCGCACAGGATATGGGGCGCGAGCAGGTCGCAGGTTTTGGCGGGGCCGAGCAGTTGTTTTCGGGCACCTTTGTCACCGTCACCGTGGTCGACAAGGGTCCGGGCATGACCGCACAGGAACTGTCCCGCGCAACCGAGCCGTTCTTTACCACCAAGCCGGTAGGCGAAGGCACGGGCCTGGGGCTGTCGGTCGCATCGGGGTTCTGTCGCCAGTCGGGGGGCGGGCTGACATTGTCCTCTGATCCGGGCCAGGGGCTGACAGTCACCATGGCCTTTCCGCTGTCACCGGACAGCCCGATGGACGCGCCAGAAACACAGCACATCACGCAAGCCGAGACATCGGCGCATCGCATCCTGCTGGTCGACGACGACGAAAAGGTCACCCGCGTCATGGCGCGCCAGTTGCAGCTTGACGGCAACGAGGTGCAGGTCGCCCTAAGCGCCGCAGACGCGCTGGCCATCATGAGCAGCGGCCCCGCCCCCGATCTGGTCATCACCGACCTGGTGATGCCCGGCGCGATGCAGGGCCATGACCTGGCCAAGGAAATCCGCGCCCGTTTCCCCGGAACCCATGTGGTGCTGATGTCGGGCTATGATTCCATCCGGCAACGCCAGACCGATGGCGCAGAATGGAACGAACCGTTCCTGCAAAAGCCGATCAACTGGACCCTGCTGCGCGACGTGGCAACGTCGGTCTTGTCGCAAACGCCAAAGGGATAGGGCGGCGTCAATTTGCGCGCCTTGGGAAATCAATCCTGAGGCGCGCAATTCAACAAAGTTCAACCTATACGAGAGAAATTTCTATACAAGCGGCACAATCGCGGACATGCTGACGACGATTGTATGAGTGCAGCCCAGATATTTTCGGGCAACGGACCAACGACACCGGCCTGCGATGCCGTGTTTGAGCGTCCTGATTTCACGCTTATTAAGGGACAGCATATGAAACACCTTTCAATTTCTACAACAGCCATTGCCGCGACACTGCTGGCAACAACTGCATCCGCGCAGGATTTCAAATACGAACCGACCGTCGGCTTTCCCGACTTCGGCTTTTTCGAAGCTCCCGGAAAATACGTCGGACCCGTTTTTGTACTGAGCGACAATTTCCCGCGCGAAGCACCCGCCCTGGACCCCGAAGTCGTCGACATCCTGGCCATTGACTATGCAACCGACCCGCTGGCCTATGTCATGGCGGTGCGCGATTACGTGTTCAAAGGCAATATTCGCGGTGGTGCCGTGACCGACGATTTCTTTCTTCAGCACAACACAGCCGGCATCGACTGGTATCATGTGCCCTGGCAACACTGGGGCAGCAATGGACGCGAAGGCTATCACGGTCTGACCCGCGAAGGCCCCCTGTCACCGCAGGTCTTGCACCCGGACCAATCCAGGTCTTCGTCGGCCTATGCTGTGGGCTTTTACAACGGCCCCGGCGGCTTCACCATCGGACAGGTCTGGCCATCGGCCGATACCGGGCCGGACATGACCCATATGATCAACGCCATGGAAACCGGTCAGGCCTTTCCCGAAGGCACCGTCGTGGGCAAATTCCTGTTCACCGTGCTGGACGAAACCCAGGTGCCGTGGCTGACCAATCCGCTGTCATGGCAGGCCTATATCTACAACTGCGATGTGATCGGGCTGGAAACCTGCCCCTCAGACCTGACCACCGCCGCGCGATCAACCCAAACCGTCAACCTGTTGCAGATGGATGTGATGGTCAAAGACCTGAGCGCCACAGAGGCGGGTGGCTGGGTCTTTGGCACCTTCGCCTATAACGGCGCGGCCTCGAAGTCGGAGGAATATGCCACCACCTATGGCACCGCCTGCGAATCCTTTGAAGGCGCGGGCAAGAATTGGTGCAACCTGATGCCGGTCGGCGTGATGTGGGGCAATGATCCGCAAGACAACGCGACATTCCTCAACAGCAAACCCGTCGAAACCGTGATCAACGCCGATCTGAAAGAAACCTGGATCAACCCTGATGCGGCCTTGCCCCCCATGCACCTGGGCTTCAACTCGCGTCTGAACGGACCTGCGGACAATCCGACCTCTAGCTGCATGTCATGCCACTCGACCGGCCAGATCGCCAGCATCTCGCCCATCATGCCATGGCTCAGCCCCAGCTCCCTGCCGATCCCCGCGAACGGCGATCCGGCTTCGGACGCATGGATGCGCTGGTTCCGCAACTTCAAGGACGGAGAAACCTTTGACGCGGGTCAGGCGATCAGCATGGATTTTTCCATGCAGCTCACCAAATCGGTTGAGAATTATCTGCAATACCGCGGAGAGACCCAAGGTGGCAGCTATGCGCTGGAATACTGGTCGGATTCGGACGCCATGCCGATCAGCCGCGGTGCGCAGATGCCAACGCAGTAAGGTTACGAATCGACAGAAAACGCGGGCAGAACGGCCCGTGATGCGTCCGGGCACCTACACCAGATGTTCGGGCGCAGACCTGTTCCCCTTCCCCTCAATAGCCCCCTGGGTCAGCAATAATAGCTGGGGCATGAAACAGGGGCATTCCCGGCGACGGGGGTGCTTGGTTTGCTGAACTAAGAAGAAGTGGCTGGGATGGTAGGATTCGAACCTACGGTACACTGTACCAAAAACAGTTGCCTTACCACTTGGCTACATCCCAACGTGTCGCGCTAATTAATGCCCACTTGCCGCAGGCGCAAGCCCAAAATCCGGCAAATCGTGTGCGAAGTGTTATTCTTCTTCGCCTTCCCGTGTCAGCAGGTCCTTGTCCGCACGTTCAGCCCGTTCCTGATCGACAATCTTCTCCAATGCTTCGTTCTGCGTGGACTGCACGTCCTCTGTTTCGACCTCTCGGATGACGACGGCGGGTTTCACCGGTGCCTCGGGCTTGTCAGCGGGTGAGACCACGCGGAACGTCGGCTCGGGCATTTCGATTCCCGCCGAATCGAATGCGATCAGCACGTGCCGGATGGCCTCACCCCGCGCCAGCGCAAAGCCGGTTTCGTGCTGGTCGATCCAGCCCGTCACGCGAATGCCGATGGTGCTGTCCCCAATCGTCTCGATCCAGATCGCGGGCGCCGGTGTGGCCAGCACAAAGGGCAGCTTGTTGATCGTCTCCAGCGCCAGCGCCTTGGCCGCCGCCAGATCCGAGGCAGGTGCCACACCCACGTCAAAGGTAAAGCGACGCTCGGTGTTGCGGGTGTAGTTGATGATCCGGCTTTTAAAGACCATCGAGTTGGGAATGCGAATCTGGTTGCCGTCAAAGCTCAGCAGGATCGTCGCGCGGCTGGTCAGGCTGATGACCTTGCCCACGTCACCTTCGATCTCGACCGTGTCATTGGGGCGGAACGGCTGGCGGAACGACAGCATGACCGAGGCGATAAAGTTCTCGACCGTGTCGCGGACAGCGAAACCGATGGCCAGACCGACGATCCCCGCAGCACCCAGAATGGTGCCCAACAGCGCCGTGGCGTTCAGGATGTCCAGCGCGATCACGATGCCCGCCACCACAAAGACCAACCGCACGATCTGGCGGTAGATGTCGGCGATAAACGCATTCGGCGCGATCCGGTCCCACGGGTATTTCGCCCGCGCCAGCAACACCCCCGCCAGCACCACCAGCGCAAAGGCCAGCAACGCCACCCCCAGAAGCGGCACCAGCGCCACGGTCTGCATCAGCCGCGTCTTGAACCGCTCGTAAGCCGGGTTCAGCCGTTCGACCACATCGGTGGTTTCGGTTATCTCGTTCCTGATCGCCACGACGCCCTCGACCCGGCCAACCAGATCGTTCAGTTGGTCCGAAGTGTCGGTATCCAGCGTTGTGCCGCGCAGGGTCACGATCCCCGACGACACCGTCACAGTGACGTTTCCGTAGCCGTCCAGTTCCGACATGATGTCCCGAATGCGCACCGCGATGGCGGCATCCTGCTGGGCGCTGTCCTCGACGGTGATCGCGCCCTGCGGCTGTCCTGCGGTTTCGGCGTGGACCGGTGCGCACAGCACCATGGCCAGTGTCAGGGCGGCCAGCAGGCGGCGCAGCGGGTTCATTTGCCCACCTCGACCAGCACCGCGCCGTGACGCCCGCCTTGTTCCACCGCTTCGTGCGCGGCGGCAGCGTCCGACAGGGCAAAAACCTGCTCGACCGGAATATCCAGCGCGCCATCGCTCAGGGCATCGTGCAGGCGGGCAATGATCTGCCGGCGTTCGGCCAGCGGCAACAGGTAGATCAGGATGGCATCGACAGTGGCTGCCTTGAACATCAGTTCCAGAAAGTTGAAGTCGGCCCTGGGCTGCGCCGCCGACCCATAGGCCGCAATGGTGCCATTCTGCGCCACCAGCGCGATGTCGGTGGCAATGTTCACGCCAAATTCGGGTTCGATGATCCGGTCGATCAGCTTGCTGTCGTTTGCCGCCAGAACCTTGGCCGCCAGCTTTGGGTCGGTAAAGTCCACAACTTCGGCAGCCCCTGCGGCGCGGGCGTGGTCGGCCCCGGCCCCGCGCGCCGTGGCGATCACATGCGCGCCGCCCCAATGCGCCAGCTTGACCGCCAGCAGACCAACGGTGCCTGCCCCGCCCTGCACCAACACGGTCTTGCCGCGTACATCACCGCCGCCAAACACCGCATGACAGGCGGTCAGCCCCGGAATGCCAAGGCTGGCACCGGTCTGCATGTCGACGCCTTCGGGCAGTTCCACCGCTTGATCCGACGGCACCGCGATCTGTTCGGCGCAGGTGCCAAAGGCGCGCTGCCACTGGCCGTTCCAGATCCACACCCGTTGCCCGACGCGCGCAGGGTCCACCCCCGCGCCCACGGCAGAAATCGTGCCGGCACCGTCGCTGTGCGGAATGATCTGGGGAAACGGCGGCTTGGTCACGCCCGGGCGGGTGCCGCCGCGCGCTTTGACATCCGACGGGTTCACACCCGAAAACGCCAGATCCACCACAACCTCGCCTGCCGCCGGTGCGGGGGCGGGCATGTCGGTCACGGTCAGGACTTGGGCCGCCGGGCCAAAGCGGTCGTATACTATCGCGCGCATCAAATTGATTCCCTTTGATCTCTGGACTTTATCCTTGACCGCCAGACTACCCGCGCCGCGCCGAATTGCCAGCGCAACACGGTGTGCAGAGGGCAAAGCATGGAAGGCTAAACCGTACCGCCGAAAAACTGCGTCGCCCACGCGGCAAAGACATCCCCATCCGAAGGCATACCCGCCCGCGCCTCGGCCACTTCGACCTCGGTGGCGGACAGCACGTGTTTCGTCGCCTCCAGAACGCCGGCCATGAACCGGTCGGTGAATTCGGGGTGCCCTTGGGTGGTGACGATGTGGTCGCCCTTGGCGAAACCCGCGTTCACGCAGCCCGGCGATTCCGCGATGCGGCGGCAGCCGTCGGGCAGCACCGTCACCGTGTCATGGTGAAAACTGTGCAGGTTCAAATCCTCTTGCGCGGGCTGCATCCAGTCAAAATGCTCAAGAAACGTGTGGGTTTCGATCCCGATATTCCAATCCGACTGCTCCACCGTGCCACCCAGCGCCATCGCAATCGCCTGATGGCCAAAGCACACGCCCAGCAGCGGTTTGCGCGCCGCATCGGCGCGGCGGATAAAATCGTACAACGGATCAAGAAATGCCATGCCGTGCAGCACCGATTCCGGGCTGCCGGTGATCAGATAGGCATCCTGATCGTCCAGGTCTTGCGGCACCTCGCCGCCCACCGTCATGTAGACGCGGTAATCGAACCGCTGCTCTTGCGCGTCGAACAGATCCCGAAACCGGTGCGCGTCATCGGCAAAGGCGTCGCCGACCTCGATGCTGCGGTCGTGGTTGGCCTGAAGAATCCCCAGTTTCAAGCGTTTCATGCTGTCACCGATGCGACCAGATGCAGGCCATGGGAACCTCTGACCATTCTGGGCCGCGCCCTTTTCATTCTGAATAACATGCGCCCAAGGTGCCTTAGCCTATCGCGCTATGCAACAGGGGGCTGGGCCGGTTTTGGCATCGTGTCCTCAACCTGTTGCGCCGCACCCGGGTCCGCCAGATCACCCAGAATATCCAACAGCATCTCGTACCGCGCCGCGCCCAGATGCACCCGCCAGCCTTCGGCAATCTCGGCCGCGCGGGCGGCATTGGCCACGATCAGCGCCGCGCCCGTTTCGGTGATTGCAACCTGCTGCCGTCGCCGGTCCTGCTGATGTTGCACCTGCGTCACCAGCCCCTTGGACACCATCCCCTTGACGATCCGCGTCAGCGACGGCTGCAACAGCGCCGCGCGTGCCGCCAGCGTGCTGGCATCCAGCGGTCCGGCCTCGTCCAGCACGCGCAACACGCGCCATTGCTGTTCGGTCACATCCGACGCCGCCAGCATCTCGCGGATCGGGCCCATCACAGCCTCGCGGGCGTGCATCAGGGCAATGGGCAACGAACGGCTGGTGCTGGCAAGTGTGCGGGTCATGAAAATCTTATCCTTGACGCAGTGGCTTTCATTTACTTAACATGACAATAGTTGCGATGTTAAGAAAAACTTGCGAAAGGCGAGACATGCCACACCTGATGATCGACTATTCGCCCAACCTAGAGGCACACGTGGACATCGCGGCGCTGTGCGACCACATCCGCCGCGCCGCCATCGACACCGGCGTGTTCCCGATGGCGGGCATCCGTGTGCGGGCGTTCGCGGCCAACCACGTCAGCATCGCGGACGGCGAGGCCAAACACGGCTATATCGACATCTCTGTCCGCCTGCGCAAAGGGCGCACCACAGCGGCCAAACAGGCCGCCACCCAATCCGTTTTCGCCGCAGCCGAGGCATTTTTAGCACCCGTCATGGCCCAGCGTTCCATCGCCCTGTCGATGGAAATGCGTGACATCGACCCCGGCCTTTCGCCCAAATCCGGCACCATTCGCGACCAACTGTAAGGGATCACACCATGTCCGATCTTGATAAGAACCTGACCACCCTGCACGGCCATCTGACCCGCTTTGCCGACACCGGCATCCTGAACCAGATCAACGGCCAGCCCCTGCCCGCGCAATCCGGTGACTGGTTCGACACCCACAGCCCCGTGGACGAAACCCACATCGCACGTGTGGCGCGCAGTGGCTCCGCCGACATCGACGCCGCCGCCCGCGCCGCCGCCGACGCCTTTCCGGCGTGGCGCGACATGGCGGGCACGGAACGCAAGAAAATCCTGCACGCCATCGCCGACGGGATCGTCGCACGCGCCGAAGAAATCGCGCTGTGCGAATGCTGGGACACCGGGCAAGCCCTGCGTTTCATGTCCAAAGCCGCCTTGCGCGGCGCTGAAAACTTCCGTTTCTTCGCTGACCGCGCCCCCACCGCGCGCGACGGGCAAATGCTGCCCTCGGCCACATTGATGAACGTCACCACCCGCACGCCGCTGGGGCCGGTGGGGATCATCACGCCGTGGAACACGCCCTTCATGCTGTCCACGTGGAAAATCGCACCGGCGCTGGCCGCAGGCTGCACAATCGTCCACAAACCGGCCGAATTTTCGCCACTGACCGCCCGCATCCTGATGGAGATCGCCGAAGACGCAGGCCTGCCGCCGGGCGTGTGGAACCTGGTCAACGGCTTGGGCGAAGAAGCAGGCAAGGCCCTGACCGAACACCCGGCAATCAAGGCCATCGCCTTTGTCGGGGAAAGCAAGACCGGCGCGATGATCATGAAACAAGGGGCCGACACCCTGAAACGCGTGCACTTCGAGCTGGGCGGCAAGAACCCTATCATCGTCTTTGACGACGCCGATCTGGACCGCGCGCTGGATGCGGCGATTTTCATGATCTACTCGCTGAACGGCGAACGCTGCACATCCTCGTCGCGCCTGCTGGTGCAGGACAGCATCGCCGACCAGTTCGAGGAGAAACTGGCCGCGCGTGTGGGCAACATCACCGTGGGCCACCCGCTGGACCCCAAGACCGAAGTCGGCCCGCTGATCCACAAGGTGCACTTTGACAAGGTCACGTCCTACTTCGACATCGCCCGCCAGAACGGCGCCACCATCGCCGCAGGTGGCACAGCGCCCGAGGGTGCGGGCCACTACGTCAACCCGACGCTGTTCACCCATGCCACCAACGACATGACCGTCGCGCAGGAGGAAATCTTTGGCCCCGTGCTGACCTCGATCCGGTTCAAGGACGAAGCAGAGGCCATCGCCCTTGCCAATGACACCCAATACGGGCTGACCGCCTATGTCTGGACCAACGACATCACCCGCGCCATGCGCACCACCGCCGCCATCGAGGCGGGGATGATCTGGGTGAACTCGGAAAACGTCCGCCACCTGCCCACCCCCTTCGGCGGGGTCAAGGCATCGGGCATCGGGCGAGACGGCGGCGACTGGTCGTTCGACTTCTACATGGAAACCAAACACGTGGGCTTTGCCACCGGCCATCACGCCATCCCGCGCTTGGGCGCCTGATCCTTCTCTGGTTCGAAAAATCCCAGGGAGTGTGAGGGACAGCGTCCCTCATCCAAACCAAAACAACGCGCCGCCAGGCGCACCGCATTACAGGAGCATACCATGCCCGTCCCCGCACCGGTTCTTTACCCGCCGTTCAACATCCTGCGCCTCAGCCATGTGGAATACACCGTCACCGATCTGGCCCGCAGCCGCGCGTTCTGGGTCGACACGCTGGGCCTGCAAATTACCCACGAGGAAGACGGCCTGCTGATGCTGCGCGCCATGGAGGAACGCGGCCACCACTGCATCATCCTGCGCGAGGCTGACAGCGCCCAGGTGCACCGCCTGGGGTTCAAGCTGTTCGACGAACAGGATCTGGACAAGGCCGAGGCGTGGTTCAGCGATCAGGACCTGCCAACCGCATGGATCGAACGCCCCTTCATGGGCCGCGTGCTGCAAACCCAGGACCCTTGGGGCGTGCCGCTGGAGTTCTATGCCAAGATGGACCGCCTGCCCAGTATCGCGCAAAAATACGCGCTGTACCACGGCGTCAAACCGCTGCGCATCGACCATTTCAACCTGTTTTCGTCCGACGTGGACGGGGCGGTGGCCTTCTACAACCAGATGGGCTTTCGCGTCACCGAATACACAGAGGACGCCGAGACGCAAAAGGTCTGGGCCGCATGGATGCACCGCAAGGGCGGCGTGCACGACATTGCCTTTACCAACGGCACCGGCCCGCGCCTGCACCACACGGCGTTCTGGGTGCCGACCCCGCTGAACATCATCGACCTGTTGGACCTGATGTCCACCACCGGCTGGCGCGACAACATCGAACGCGGCCCCGGACGGCACGGCATTTCCAACGCCTTTTTCCTCTATATCCTTGACCCCGACGGCCACCGGATCGAAATCTATTGCTCGGATTACCAGACCATCGACCCCGATCACGAGCCGATCCACTGGGACCTGAAAGACCCGTCGCGCCAGACCCTGTGGGGCGCCCCCGCACCGCGAAGCTGGTTTGAACACGGATCACCCTTTGACGGCGCAGCCATCACCGAACCCGCGCTGAAAGCACAGCCGATCATCGCGCCATAACGCAGATAGGACAGACAGACATGAACTGGGACGACTTCGCCAGCCACGCCAAGGATGTCGCCGACTGGGGCGCGGATTATCACAAGACCATACGCGACCGTCCGGTGCGCGCGCAAACCGCCCCCGGCGAAGTGTCGGCGCAACTGCCCGACAGCCCGCCCGAGGACGGCACCGACATGGCCAACATCATGGCCGACTTTGAAAAGGTCGTGATGCCGGGCATCACCCATTGGCAACACCCGCGTTTCTTTGCCTATTTCAACTCGAACGCCGCGCCCGCCTCGGTGCTGGCGGAATTCGTGGCGTCGATCATCGCGCCTCAGTGCATGCTGTGGCAGACCTCGCCTGCGGCAACCGAGATGGAAACCAGAATGCTGGACTGGCTGCGGCAGGGGCTGGGTCTGCCCACCGGCTATCAGGGTGTTATTCAGGACAGCGCCAGCAGCGCCACGCTGGCCGCCGTGCTGACCATGCGCGAACGGGCGCTGAACTGGCAGGGCAATGTGCAGGGTCTGTCGGGTCAGCCCACCTTGCGCATTTACTGTTCGGATCAGGTGCATACATCCATCGACCGCGCCATCTGGGTGGCGGGCATCGGGCAGGACAATCTGGTCAAGATCCGCAGCACCGGCGACCTGCGCGGGCTGGACCCCATCGCCTTGCAAGACGCGATCACCCGCGACCGCGCTGCGGGTTTCGTCCCCGCAGGCATCATCGCCGCCACCGGTGCCACCGGCATGGGTGCGTGCGACGATCTTCAGGCCGTGGCGCATATTGCCAGGACGGAAAACCTCTATACCCATCTCGACGCCGCATGGGCGGGCACCGCGATGATCTGCCCCGAGTTCCGCACGCTGTGGCAGGGGGCCGAGCACTTTGACAGCATCGTGTTCAATCCGCACAAATGGCTGGGCGCACAGTTCGACTGCGCCGCCCATTTCCTGCGCGACCCCGATGTGCTGCGCCAGACACTGGCCATCCGGCCCGAGTATCTGAAAACCCACGCCCAGGGCGACATCATCGACTATTCCGAATGGTCGATCCCGCTGGGCCGCCGTTTTCGCGCGCTCAAACTGTGGTTCCTGATGCGCAGCTACGGCATGGAAGGGCTGCGTGGCCGCATCCGCAACCATGTGGCATGGTCGCAGGCCATGTGCGAACGCCTGCGCGCCCTGCCCGAATTTGAGATTGTGACCGACCCGATCCTGTCCCTGTGGACGTTCAAGGTGGCCGGTGCCAGCAACGACGACACCCAAGCACTGGTCGAAGCGATCAACACCGACGGGCGCATTTACCTGACACAAACCCTTGTGGATGGGGTCAAGGCCATCCGCTTCACCGCAGGGCAATTCGACTGCGAGGAACGCGATTTCGACACCGCCTTTGACACAATCACCCAGATAGCGAGACGCTGATGAATTTTGCCACCTACACCGCCCAAGGTCAGCAGTTCTACGGCGTAGACACCGGCACAGGGATGATCGCGCTTAGCCCCTATTTCCCCAACTGGCCCACGCTGCGCGACGTGATCGCGGCGGATGCTTTGCACCAGCTTGCGCTCAAGGCGCAGGACCTGGCCGTCAGCCACACCGATTTCAGCTATGACATTCCGGTGCCCAACCCCGAAAAGATCATCTGCGTCGGCGTGAACTTTCCCGACCGCAATGCCGAATACAAGGACGGACAGGACGCGCCGCCCAACATGTCGCTGTTCCCGCGTTTCGCGCGCAGTTTCACCGGCCACAACGGCACCGTGATCCGCCCGCCGGAAACCCCGCAACTGGATTACGAGGGCGAGATTGCCATCGTCATCGGCAAGGGTGGCCGGCGCATCGCCGAAGCCGACGCATACAATCACATCGCGGCTCTGACCCTGTGCAACGAGGGCACGCTGCGCGACTGGGTGCGCCATGCCAAGTTCAACGTGACCCAAGGCAAGAACTGGGACAACTCGGGTGCGATGGGGCCGCATCTGGTGCCCTTCACCTCGGCGGCGCAACTGGATGACGTGGAACTGACCTGTCATGTGAACGGCGAATTGCGCCAGCAGGACCGCACCAGCCGGATGCTGTTCCCGATCCGCCGCCAGATCGCCTATATCTCGACCTTCACGACATTGGTGCCCGGCGACATCATCGTGACCGGCACGCCCACAGGGGCCGGTGCGCGGTTTGATCCGCCACGGTTCCTTGTGCCCGGCGATACCGTGACCGTGGCCGCCGAAGGCATTGGCACCCTGTCCTGCACGGTGGGCGACGAATGACCCCCGCACAGCACCAATCCGCAGCCGCCGCGTTGTTGCAGGCCGAGGCCACCGGCCAGCAGACCGGGCTGCTTTCGATTGCCTATCCCGACATCACCATGGACGATGCCTATGCGATCCAGAAACAGGTGGTCGCGGGCAAGCTGGCGCGGGGCGAGGACGTCATCGGCTGGAAAATCGGCCTGACCAGCCGCGCAATGCAACAAGCGCTGAACATCGACATTCCCGACAGCGGCGTGCTGACCTCGTCGATGCGTTTCGACACCGGCGACACGGTGCCTGCGGGGCGGTTCATCCAACCGCGCGTCGAGGCCGAGATTGCCTTTGTCATGAAAGCGCCCCTTGGCGGAGCGGAGGTGACGCGCGCCGATGTGCTGGCGGCAACCGACTATGTGGCGCCGGCGCTTGAGATCCTCGACACCCGCATCCTGCGCGCCGATCCGGCGACGGGGGCGGCGCGCAAGGTGTTTGACACCATCGCCGACAACGCCGCCAACGCAGGGATCGTGCTGGGGGCGGAACGGCACGCGGCGGACAGCGATCTGCGCTGGGTCGGGGCGATTGTCACCGCGAACGGCACGGTCGAGGAAACGGGGCTGGGCGCCGGCGTGCTGAACGATCCGGTCGAAAGCGTGGTCTGGCTGGCGCGGCGCATGGCGCAGTACGGGCAGCAGATCGAAGCGGGTCAGGTGATCTTGTCGGGCAGCTTCATCCGGCCCATCGAATGCCCCGCAGGCACGCGGATCGAGGCGGACTTCGGCGGCTTTGGGCGGGTGGATTTGCAGTTCGCTTGAAACACCGGTCAGCCGGTCGCGGCCATCTCGTACATATTCGGCGGTGTCTGGTACAACTTTCCGACGCCGCTGCTAGACCTGATCCAGACAGGCCGCACAGCCCGCAAGGGCTGCGGCATCGTCCGTCACGCACCACATCGGAATATCCGACAAGGTGCCCTCGAACATATCGCGCACCCGCGCCGCGGCCAGAACGTTGCCCGTGTCGGGCAACCCCACAACCGCGCGCGCCAGACCGCCGTTGAAATAGATGCCGCCCAGCGGCATGAACTGGAACGTCATGTCGCGGCACAGTGCGGCCAAGGCCTGCACATAGACCGCCATTGTCGCATCGGCCTGTTCCACGATCTGCTGGCTGGGCATCTCTGCCCCGCCCAGCGCGCGGTGCAACGCCCGCAGACCGGCACCGGCAAAGACCTGCTCGACCGTTTCGAACGCCGCCGCCTTGTCGCCCAGATGTGCCTGCAACACGCGGTAGACGCCGATGGGCAGCCCGGTGTGCCCTTCCTCGGCCAGCATCACGCCGCTGCCGTGGGCCACGCTGACGTTGAACCCGGTGCCCAGCCCGACAACCAGCGCCTGCCCGCCGGGGGCCGCACGGCCCGCGACAACCGGCACCACAGCATCGCCAGACAGATAGGGCAGCGCGTGCCCGACCGCCGCCAGGTCGTTGATGATCCGCACCGCCGCACCGCCCAGGGCCGCGCCCAACTGGTCGGCATCAAACGACCAGTCGCGATTGGTCAGACGCACGTGGCCCGGCATCACCGGCCCCGCGATGGCCACGCACAGCCGGTCCACCGCAGCGCCCTGCCGGAAATCGTCCAGCACATCGGCAAAGGCGGGGTAATCGTCGTTGCGAAACCAATTGACCGTGTCGGCCACAAGCACACCGCCCTGCGCATAGGCCATGCGCGTGTTGGTGCCGCCCACATCTGCCACGACCGATCGCATGACTTACGCCGCCTTTCCGGGCTGTTTGCCCAGGATGATCATGCTGAGCAAATCATCATCGGTCACATCGGCCACATTGACCGTGCCCACCAGCTTGCCGTTTTTCATCACCGACGCGCGGTCGCACAGTTCCATCACGTCGTGAATGTCATGGCTGATCAGGAAAATCCCGATGCCTTCGGCCTTCAACTGCGTGATCAACTCGCTGACCATCTGCGTCTCGTGCGGGCCAAGCGCCGCCGTGGGTTCGTCCATGATCAGGATCTGCGCGTTGAAATAGACCGCGCGCGCAATGGCGACCGACTGGCGTTGACCGCCCGACAAGGCGCTGACCGGGTCCTTGAACTTTTGAAAGTTCGGGTTCAGCCGCGCCATGATCTTGCGCGCTTCGCTTTCCATGGCGTCATCATCGACCAGCCCCAGCGGCGACGTCAGCTCGCGCCCCAGAAACAGGTTGCTGGCGGCGTCCAGATTGTCGGCCAGTGCCAGTGTCTGATAGATCGTTTCGATGTTATAACGCCGCGCATCGCGGGGGCTGCGGATGTCGGCGCGTTCGCCGTTCACGTAGATCTCGCCGCTGTCCATCTTGTAGGCACCGGACAGGATCTTGATCAGTGTCGATTTGCCGGCACCGTTGTGGCCCAGCAGGCCCACGACCTCGCCGGGGTACAGGTCGACCGACACATGGTCGACCGCGTGCACCCCGCCAAAGCTGATGCAAATGTCGCGCATGTCGATCAGCGGCGTGCCGGTGTTGGTTTTACTGCTCATTTCGAAGACCTCCGGTAGAGATTGTCCAGATAGACCGCAAGCACCAGAACGCCGCCCACGACGACCTGTTGCACAGCCGCGTCAAAGCCGATCAGCACCATGCCGGTTTGCAGCGACTGCATGACAAATGCGCCCAGAACCGCGCCATAGATGGTGCCGACCCCACCGCTAAGCGACGTGCCCCCGATGACAGCGGCGGCGATCACGTAAAGTTCGTCCAGCGTGCCCAGCGCGTTGGTGGCCGACCCCAGCCGGGCCGAGGCAACGACGGCAGACAGGCCGGTGAGAAACCCCATAAGGGCAAAAATCTTGACCGTCATCCAGCGGGTGTTGATGCCCGCCAGCGCCGCCGCCTCGGGGTTGCCACCGATGGCATAGACGTAGCGGCCAAAGCGGGTGCGGGTCATCACAACGGTCATCACCACGATCACCGCCAGCAGGATCAGCACCGGAATGGCAAAGCCGTGGCTGATGTACAGGCCCCCTTCGGGAATGGTGATGTCGTTGGCGGCGGCATAGCGGCGCACGATGCCCACAGGCCACGGATAGGCGTTGACCAGCAGCACCGCGCCAATGACCGCACCCACGCTGATGATACCGATAAACCATTCGGCCCAGATGGGGCGCAGCCGGAATTCAAACCGCTTGCGCCGCGCGCGGCCCATGATGATCATGGCAACCACCGCGATGGCGGCGATGATGCCCACGATCCAGCTGCCCGTGGCGCCCACGGCCCCGTTCGGCCCACCGCCCAGCAGTTTGAACGTGCTGTCCAGAGGCGAGATCGTCTCGCCCCGCGTGATCAGGAACGCGACACCGCGCCAGACCAGCAAGCCGCCCAGCGTGACGATAAAGGCAGGGATCGACAGATAGGCGATCAACCAGCCGTGGATGGCCCCCACGATGGTGCCCGCGATCATGCCGACGATGCAGGCGATGATCCAGATGCTCCAATGTTCCAGCCCCACCAGCTTGGGCAGAAACCACACCTGGGTGATGCCCATGATGACGGCGCAGAACCCCAGCACGGACCCGACGCTTAGGTCGATGTGGCGGGTGATGATCACCAGAACCATGCCGCAGGCCATGATCCCGATCGACGCAGTTTGCACGCTGAGGTTCCACAGGTTGCGCGGGGTCAGGAACGAGCCAAAGCCGTTGCTGAGTGCGCCGTAGACGTGAAAGCCCACCCAGATCAGCGCCAGCGCGCCCAACATGCCCAGCAGCCGCGTGTCCAGTTCGGTGTCGCGCATGAACCGCTGGACCAGCCCCGGCTGGCTGCGTGTGGTGTTGTGTTCGTTTGTGTCGGTCATGTCCGCACCCGTCAGATACGCCGATCCCGTTTGCGCGGATCGCGCAGCGGATCAGGCTGAAAATGTTGTGAAATCAAGTGGCAGGCACCGGCGGCACATGCGCGCCGGTGCCCTTGTGGCTTAGTTGCAGCCCGCAACGCCGTCCATCGCACCGGCGCAGACTTTGTCTTTTTCGATGTGGCCTGCGTCGATCACGTCCGCGATGTTGTCCTTGGTGATCGGAGTGGGCGCCAGGAAGATCGCGGTCATTTCCACGCCCTTTTCACCACCGGACCACATTTCGGCACCGTCAACATCGGCCATCGCGGCACCACCGGCCAGAGCCAGCGCAATTTCGGCCGCTTTCTTGCCCAACTGACGCGAGTCCTTCCAGACCGACACGGTTTGCGTGCCACGCGCCACACGGTTCAGCGCGGCATGGTCGCCGTCCTGTCCGCCCACGGGAACGCTGAGACCCTGCGCCTGCAACGCGGCAATCGCGCCACCGGCCATGCCGTCGTTTTCGGCCAGAACCGCATCGACGTTGTTGTCGTTGGCGGTCAGGATCTGTTCCATGTTGCGCTGTGCGTTGTCAGGCTTCCAGCCATCGGTGAACGCTTCGCCGACGATCTTGATCTTGCCCGCATCCACGTCCGCGCCGATGACTTCCATCATCCCTTCCAGCAGGAACAGCGCGTTGGGGTCGCCCTTGTCGCCCTTGATGATGGCAAAGTTGCCCTCGGGCTGCACGTCCATCACGGTTTGCGCGATGATGCGGCCCACGCCCTTGTTGTCAAAGGTCAGGTAAAAGGCACGCGGGTCTTCGATCAGGCGGTCATAGCCGACGACGGGAATGCCTTCGTTGTCGGCCTGGTCGATGGCGGGGCCGATGGCATCCTTGTCCACAGACAGGATGATCAACGCGGTTGCCCCCTGCGCGATCAGCGCCTCGACATCGGTCAACTGCTTGGCTGCCGACGCTTGGGCATCTGCCGAAATATACTTGGCCCCCGCCGCTTCGATGGCTTCTTTCATCGCGGCCTCGTCGGTTTTCCAGCGTTCTTCCTGAAAGTTCGACCAGCTGACGCCAACCGTCACATCCTGCGCCCATGCGGCCACGGCCGTCACGGTCATCGTCGCCGCCAAGGCGACCGTTTTGATAAATTTCATTGTGTCCTCCCAAGACTTTTGCCCAACTGCCGCACGGGGTGCAGAGGGTTGAGATCATCATTATGCATTTAAATTCGGAAAGCAAATTAAATTGGACAAGCGTTGAAAACACCTGCATTCTATAGTTCAAGATGCGGCGACACTCATCGTGCAACCCTTTGGAAAAGCGACAAATAGCATGGCATTCGGACACCAACGCGAAGACAGTCGGCTGATCCTGTTGCGTGAGATTTCGCAAGAGGGACGCATCCCGCGCATCGACCTGGCCGAGCGTACGGGAATCAGTCGCGCGACCGTCACGACCATCACCGCCGACCTGTTGCGCGACGGGTTGATCGAGGAAATCCCCCGCGAAGACGGTGTGGCCGGCACGCGGGGCCGCCCGCGCGTGGACCTGAAAATTGCGGGGGCCGCGCATCTGGTGGCGGGGGTCAAAGTGTCGGGGTCGCGGATTTCGCTGGTGCTGATGGATTTCGAGGGCAGCCAGTTGGCCGATCACGAGGTGCCGTTGGGCGCAGGGCGGCACAGCCCCGCCGCGTTGGCCGGGCACATCTGTGATGCCGTGGCAGAACTGGCCGCCAAGATTGGCATCGACACCGCCCAAATCTCGGGCGTGGGGGTCGGGCTGGCGGGGACCATCGACGCAGGGGCCGGTGCCGTGCACTGGTCGCCCTCGCTGAACGCGCGCAACGTCGATTTTGCCGCCCTGCTGGCCGAACGGATGGGCGTGCCGACCTATCTGGACAATGACGCGAACCTTGTGGCGATGGCCGAAAAGACATTTGGCCTGGGGCGGGGGCGGTCCGATTTCATCGTGGTCACCATCGAGGCCGGTGTCGGCATGGGTATCATTCTGGGCGGCGAGATTTACCGCGGCACACGCGGCTGCGGCGCGGAATTCGGCCACACCAAGGTGCAGCTTGAAGGGGCGCTGTGCCGCTGCGGCCAGCGCGGCTGTCTGGAAGCTTATGTGGCCGAATACGCCCTGCTGCGCGAGGCGGACACCGCCCTTGGCCCCGACACGACCCTGTCCGGCCAGATCGCGCGACTGCTAGAGGCGGCAAAGGCGGGCGACCCCACGGCGGCGTCGATTGTATCGCGGGCGGGGCGGATGTTTGCGATGGGACTGGCCAACATCGTCAACATCTTCGACCCCGAGCTGATCATTCTGGCGGGCGAGCAGATGCAGTTCGACTATCTTTATGCGGATGAGGTCATTGCGGAAATGCGCAAGTCCATCGTGCAGGTCGACGCCGCCCCGCCCGAGGTGGTGATCCACAAATGGGGCAACCTGATGTGGGCGCGGGGTGCGGCGGCCTATGCGTTGGAATTCGTACAAGAGCGCGCGGCGCGCGAGGGGCGTGTCGATGCGGCTTAGCTTTGTTCTGCTCCTGTGCGCGGGCGTTGCGCAAGCCGACCCGCTGTTCACCCCCGTCGCGGTGCCGCATCACCAATACGACGGCGGGTGGGAGCATTTTGTCGGCGGCGGCCTGACGGCGTTCGATTGCAACGGCGACGGGCGCACCGACCTGGCGGCGGCGGGCGGCAGCACTCCGGCGGCTGTGTTTGTCAACGAAAGCGATGGCGACATACGGTTGCGTATGGAAACCCTGCCCGTCAGCGACAGCACCGGCGTCTATGCGCTGGACATCAACAACGATGGCCACCTTGACCTGATGATGCTGCGCGTCGGCCCGGACCAGATCTGGCTGGGCGACGGGGCCTGCGGCTTTGCCCCTGCCGATATTATCGCTTTTGCCGACAAATGGACCACGGCGTTTTCCGCCACGTGGGAGCCGAGCCAGACCCGCCCGACGCTGGCCATGGGGCACTATGTTGACCGCAGCAATCCTGACGGGCCGTTTCAGGCCTGCGACACCAACAGCCTGTGGCGGCCCGATGGGGAGGGCTGGGCGCAGACCGTTCTGGAGCCGGGATTTTGCCCGCTGTCGGCGCTGTTCACCGACTGGTCGCGCAGCGGGCAGGCCGACCTGCGGCTGTCGAACGACCGGCACTATTATGTCACCGGCGGGGCGGAACAGCTTTGGCAAATGGCACCCGTTCCGCGCCTGTACACCGAAGCCGACGGCTGGGCCGAGCATCACATCTGGGGCATGGGCATTGCCACCCGCGATCTGGACCGCGATGGCCGCGACGAGGTGTTCCTCAGCTCAATGGGCGACCAGCGGCTGCAACGGCCCACGGGCGACGGGCCGGGCTATGTTGATGTGCCCTATGCGGTCGGGTCGACCGCGCACCGTCCCTATACCGGTGGCGACGGACGGCCCTCGACCGGCTGGCACATCGCGTTTGGTGACGTGCAGAACGACGGGCGCGACGATGCGTTTATCGCCAAGGGCAACGTGCAACAGATGCCCGGTATGGCAATGGACGACCCCAACAACCTGCTGATCGCGCAGGCCGATGGCACGTTCATCGAGGCCGGCCTGAGCGCGGGCGTCGCGTCGCTGCATCGCGGTCGCGGGGCGGCGCTGGTGGATCTGGACAATGACGGGCTGCTGGATCTGGCCGTGGTCAACCGCCGTGCGCCGATGGAGGTCTGGCACAACACCAGCACCGACACCGGCCACTGGCTGTCGCTGGACCTGAGCCAGCCTGACATCAACACCCGCGCCATCGGTGCCTGGATCGAGGTGGACGACGGCACATCGGTGCAATCGCGCGAACTGGTGGTGGGTGGCGGCCACGCGGGCGCGTCGGATGCGCCGCAGCATTTTGGTCTGGGCGATGCAACGTCTGCGCAGGTGCGCGTGCTGTGGCCCAATGCGCCCGCATCGGGGTGGGTCACGGTGCAGACCAACCAACGCTATCGCCTGCGCCCTGGCGCAGCACCCGAAGCCTACTGATCCACCGGCAGGCCGCTGGGCACCGTCGCGGGCACGCCCAGACGTCCGTCCAAACTGCCCTCGTCTGTCAACGCTTCAAGAAAGGCTATGATCGCCTGCACCTGTCCGTTGCTCAGCGCGCTTGCGGGCAGCTCGTTCGCCGCGGCGATGCGGGCCACTTCGGCAGGGTCATCCATGACTGTGGTGTCCACCACCCCCGTCATGTCCGGCAACACTGCCTGCGCCGGATCGTATTCGGTCAGATGTTTCACAGGGTTCAGGTGATGGCGGACCACATCCTCAAGCTGCGCATAAGCGCCCGCATGACCGTAAGGCGCGGTGTGCACCACATTGCGCAGCGACGGCGTGCGGAACCGGAATGCATCGGCTGGATCACCTGTCACCAGCATCCGCCCCTCGTCCGCCGCACCGCTTTCAAAGATCGCGCGCTTGCCCGGTCCGATCTGCGGCATGGCAATCGCGTGGAAATCATGGTCGGTCTGGAACAGGCCGGAATGGCAATTGGAACACCCCGCCTTGCCGTAAAACAGATCACGGCCAAAGGTCTGGTCCCGTGTCAGATCACCCTCGCCACGCAGCGCGCGGTCAAAGGGGCTGTCTGTCGCCTGCCACTCGAACGCGACAAAGGCCGCAATCGCATCGGAAATATCGGTGAAATGCACCGGCTTTGCGCCGATCACATCGTCGAACCGCGCGCGGTATTCGGGAATGCCCGCCACCCGCTGCGCCAGTATGTCCCACGCCCCGCCCGGTCCGGTCATCAGCCCCTGACGCACAGCCCTGGACACGTCGCTTTCGCCCAGATGGCCCGCCATCTCGTCCGCGGACAGCACAGGAAACATGGTCTGCGCGCTGAGCAGGCTGGCAAAGCCTTGCTCCATCTCGGAGCCCAAGGGTGTGCGAATGCCACCCGCGCGGGCCGCGTCGACCTCTAACCGCCCATCATGAAAGAACGACCGGTATTCCAACGCCCCCACGTTGAACAGCGCGGGCGCATTGCGGGGTATCCGGTGCGTGGGCTGGTTCGACGGGTCTACCGCCCGCACCGGACCCAGCCCGTGGCCCCCGTCGCCCAGCCCCAGCGACACGCCGTCGCCCGTCGCATGGCGCGGATGGTGGCAGGTGGCGCAACTGACCGTTTGGCCGCCCGACAGGATGGGATCGTAGAACAGCAACCGCCCCAGTTCGATCTGGCCCATGTCGGCCACCGGAAAGTCCGCGTCCGGCGCGGGCAGATCGCCCGCACAGGCCATGCCAGCCCACAGCGCCAGCGCGACGCCCCGTGCGATGTCAGTGATGCGCAAAACCATGAACCACACCCGTCATTGCAAGGCTTTCAAATTTGCAAACGCTTCGCGAAACGCCTGATGTGCATCGGCAAATTCCGCGACCCGCGCCGCATCCGGCGTTACCGTACGCGCAATCTCGGGCTTGGTCATCACCTGTTCGGGATCGGCCCCGGTCACGCCGCAGATCGCCAGCCGCGCAGCCCCCAAGGCCGCGCCAAACTCGCCCCGTGCGGGGATTTCCAGCGGCAGGTTCAGCGTGTTGGCCAGCAGTTGCACCCAATGCGACGAAGCCGCACCGCCACCAATCGCCAGCAGTGTCTGCGGATCGGCCCCCGTGTCTTGCAACGCCATCAGGCTGTCGGCCTGCGCAAAGCTGACCCCTTCCAGAACCGCGCGGGTCAGGTCCGGCACGTCATGCGCAATGTCCAACCCGCTGAAACCGCCGCGCACCTGCGCGTCGTTGTGCGGTGTGCGCTCGCCGGAGAGGTAAGGATAGAACCGCAGGCTGCCCGGTGCGCGCACGTTATCGCCCAAGGCTGCGGTCAGCGCCGCAGGCCCCTGCCCCGTGATCCGCGCCAGCCAGTTCAGGCTGTCGGTGCAGGCCAGCGTCACGCCCATCTGATACCACCGCCCCGGCACCGCGTGGCAAAACGTGTGCACCGCGCTGGCCGCATCGGGGGCAAAGCCGCCCCGCGCCGTCAGCACCACACCCGAGGTGCCCAGTGAGACGAAACCGTCGCCCTCGTGCAGCGCGCCGACACCGCAGGCCGCCGCCGCATTGTCCGCCGCCCCCGCGATCACCTGCACGCCGCGCGGCAGGCCCAGATCGTCGGCCAGCGCGTCGCGCATGGGGCCGATCACGCCGCTGCCCTCGTGCAGCGCAGGCATCTGGTCGCGGCGCATCCCGCCTGCGTCCAGCAGCCTGTCGGACCAATCGCGCGCGCCCACGTCCAACCATGCGGTGCCGGCCGCATCCGACATTTCAGTGGCGCAGGTGCCGGTCATCCACAGGCTGACGTAATCCTTGGGCAGCACCACCTTGGCGACGCGGGCAAACACATCCGGCTCGTGTGCCGCGACCCACGCCAGTTTCGGCGCGGTAAAGCCGGGAAAGACGATGTTGCCGCTGATGTCACGCACCGCGTCGGCGCCATCCAACGCCGCCGCTTCGGCGTGGCTGCGCGTGTCGTTCCACAAGATGCAGGGTCGCAGCACGTCACCCGCATCATCCAGCAGAACCGCCCCGTGCATGTGCCCGGCCACCGCGACGCCCCGCACAGCGGCATATTCCGCCGGATGCGCCGCCCGCAACGCGGCCAGCGCCGTCTGGCATCCCGCAACCCATGTCGCCGGGTCCTGCTCGCTCCAGCCCGGCGCCGGATGCGCCGCCTGATAATGCGCCTCTTGCGCGTCGACGGGCGCGCCGTCTTCGTCCACCAACAGCGCGCGCACGCCGGACGTACCCAAATCCAAACCGATATACATGGCAAATCTCCCTTGCCGCATCCTGACCCGGACTAAATTTGATTGTCAAACTAATAGCGGGCGCTGGCAATTCTTGCGGTGCTGCGGCAAGGTCCGGGGTATGACACGCACCGCCCTTATCACCGGCTCGGCCGGCTTCATCGGCTACTTTACCGCCCGCCGCCTGCTGGATCAGGGCTGGCGCGTGATCGGGCTGGACGCGATGACCGATTATTACGATGTGACGCTGAAGGAACGCCGCCACGCGATGCTGAACCAAAGTGCGGGGTTTTCAGCCGTGACCGAACGGCTGGAGACGCCCGGCGTGCTGCTGGACCTTTTCAACCAACACCGCCCCGATGCGGTCATCCACCTGGCCGCTCAAGCCGGCGTGCGGTATTCCATCGACAACCCGCGGTCCTACGTCGAGGCGAACCTGGTCGGCACCTTCGAGCTGCTGGAAGCCGCCCGCGCCGTTCCGCCTGCACATATGCTGTTGGCCTCGACCTCCTCCGTCTACGGGGCCAACACGCAGATGCCCTATACCGAGGCCGACAAGGTCGACAGCCAGATGTCGTTCTACGCCGCCACCAAGAAGGCGACCGAGAACATGGCCCACAGCTATGCGCATCTGTATGATCTGCCGATCACCATGTTCCGGTTCTTCACCGTCTACGGACCATGGGGCCGCCCCGATATGGCGCACTTCAAATTCACCCGCGCGATCCTGAACAACCAACCCATCGACGTCTACAACCACGGCGACATGATGCGCGATTTCACCTATATCGACGATCTGACCGCCGCCATCAGCGCCCTGATCGACGCGGTGCCCGAACGCGACAATCCGGTGGCCGGCGACAGCCTTAGCCCCGTCGCGCCGCACCGTGTCGTCAACATCGGCAACGGCGCGCCGGTCCGCCTGATGGATTTCATCGCCGCGATCGAGGCCGCCTGCGGCACCAAGGCGCAGATCAACTTCAAGGACATGCAGCCCGGCGATGTCCCCGCCACATGGGCCGACGCGACCTTGCTGGAAACGCTGACCGGCAAGCGCCCCGCGACCCCGATCCAGACCGGCATCGACGCCTTCGTGGCATGGTACCGCGATTATTACCAAACCTGACCCTTCATCTTGCCAAATAAACTCCCGCCGGAGGCTCCCGCACTTTCCACAGGCAGCGCAGCCCGCTATAGACAGCCCGACCCCAACACCCAAAGGCTGCCCTCATGACCTTCGACCGCGCGATCAAAATTGCACCCTCCATCCTTGCCGCCGATTTCGCCAACTTCGGTGCCGAATGTGCCGCCGCCGAGGCGCAGGGTGCGGACTGGATTCATGTGGACGTGATGGACGGGCATTTCGTGCCCAACATCACCTTTGGCCCCGCCACCTGCGCGGCGATCCGGCCCCACATCAAGGGCGTGATGGACGTGCACCTGATGATCTCGCCGGTGGATGCCTATATCGACGCTTTCGCGCAGGCCGGTGCCGACGTGCTGACCGCCCATATCGAGGCAGGCCCGCACATCCACCGCACCCTGCAAGCGATCCGCGCGGCGGGCTGCAAGGCGGGCGTCGCGCTGAACCCCGGCACGCCTGCGTCGGCGGTCGAGGATCTGATGGATATGGTTGATCTGGTCTGTGTGATGACGGTGAACCCCGGCTTTGGCGGGCAGAAGTTCATCGACATGACCACCAAGATCAAGACCCTGCGCAGCATGATCGGTGACCGGCCCGTGCACATCGAGATTGACGGCGGTGTCGACCCCAAGACCGCACCGCTGGTGGCACAGGCGGGGGCCGATGTGCTGGTCGCAGGCTCTGCCGTGTTCAAGGGCGGTTCGGTCCAGAACCCCGCACCCTACGGCGAGAACATCCGCGCCATCCGCGCCGCTGCCGAAGGTGTCTGGGCCTGATCGCCCGGACCATGGCCGGCCTCAGCCGATCTGATCGGCAAAGGCTTCCAGCAGTTTGTGTTTCAGGATCTTGCCCGTGGGTGCCGCGGGCAAGGACGACGCCAGGATGATTTGGCTGGGCCGTTTGTAGCCTGCCAGCCGTTCGGCGGCGAAGGCGCGCAGCTCGTCGATGCTGACATCATCGCCATCGGCCACCTGACAAAAGGCCAGCACTTTTTCGTCGCCGTCCACCTTGTGCCCGATCACCGCCGCCTGAATCACCTGCGGGTGGTCGTTCAGCGCTGCCTCGACCTCGGGCGGGTAAACGTTGAAGCCGCCGTGAATGATCAGCTCTTTTGACCGGCCCACAATGTGCAGGTGCCCCTTGTCGTCGATGCGCCCCAGATCGCCGGTGTGCAGCCAGCCGTCTGCCGACAGCACTTTGGCGGTGTCCTCCGGGTTCTTGTAATAGCCCTTCATGATCTGCGGGCCGCGGGTGATCACCTCGCCCACGCCGTCGCCCGATCCGGGCGCGTCCATGTCCAGCGCCACCTCGACCCCCGGCAGGGCGGGGCCGACCGAAATGTCGGGGTCACCGATGGCATTGGTGGTGGCTGCGGTGCCTGCGCTGGTTTCGGTCATGCCGTAGCCGTTTTGCAGGGCAACGCCATAGAACGCTTCGGCTTGCCGTTTCCACGCGGGGTCCAGCGGGGCCGCACCGGACGACACATAGCGCAGCGTCGGGCTGTCGAGCCGCGTGTAGCCCATCTTGCGCGTGTAGGCCATCAGCAGCGCATGCATCTGCGGCACGGCGGAATAGAGGGTCACACCGGTTTTCAACGCCTCGTAGGTCGCCGCCACGTCGAACCGCGCCGCCAGCCGAACGGGCGCGCCGGTATAGACCGCCGCCGCCATGACCGAACACATGCCGAAAACATGGGTCATCGGCAGCACGCCATAGATCACGTCGTCGGGCGTCATGTTGCGCAGGTTGGACGAGGTCAGCCCGCCAAAGCGCACGTTGTCATGGGTCAGCATCACCCCCTTGGGCGTGCCGGTGGTGCCGGTGGTGTACAGCAGGATCGCCACATCGGTGGCCGCATCCGGTGTGCCACCCTCAAGGGCTGCGAACGACAGCGCGCCATAAGACCCCGTCACCTCGACCGCGCCGAACCGCGCGCCATGGGCCGCCGCATCCGGCGACGCGGCGCTGGTGCAGACCAGTGCGCTGGGTTCGGCGTGGTCGATGATCTTTTGCACCTCGCCCGCCGTCTGGCGTGCGTTGAATGGCACAACGGTCGCGCCGATCTTCCATGCGCCGAACAGCAGCGCCACGGCGGCCACGCAGTTTTCGGACAGCATCAGAACACGGTCGCCCGCGACGACGCCCAGACCAGTCAGTCGTGCGCCGACGTCATCGGCGGCAGCGTCCAGTGCGGCATAGGTCACCGAGACGCCGGTGCTGTCCTCGAACGCCAGCGCATCGGGGCGCTGTGTGACCTGATGGGCCAGGTAGTCTTCGACGCGCTTGCTCATTTACCAAACTCCGGCGCGCGTTTTTCCAGGAAGGCGGCGATGCCTTCGGCGGCTTCGGACGCGCCTGCGGCCCAGGCCATGCCGTCGCGTTCCATATCCAGTTGCGCGGCCTCGTCCTGATCATAGGCGCGGGCGACCATTTCGCGGATGCGTCCCTGGGCCACGCGGGGGCCTTTGGCGATGCGGTCCACGAGGGTCAGCGCCTGCGGCACCACGTCGTCTGCGGCGCAAAGCTGGCTGACGACACCCAGATCGTGCAAGCGGTCTGCTGTTACGGGCTGCGCCAGCACGCACATCTCCATCGCCAACTGGCGCGGGATCATGCGGGCCAGATGCGCGGTCAGGCCGCCATCGGGCACCAGCCCTGCGTTCACGTAAGAGGCGGTGAATTTCACGCCCGTTTCCGCCAGGATCATATCGCAGGCCAGCGCGATCGACGCCCCGGCCCCGGCAGCGCCGCCCTTGACGGCGGCAATCACCGGCACGGGGCTGCTGCGGATCAGACGGATCAGGTCGTGCAATTCGTCGATCTTGTCGCGCCGCGCGTCCTCGGCCATGTCGCGCCGTGCGATCAGCACATTCAGGTTGCCGCCCGCACAAAAGAAGCCACCGGTCGAGGTCAGCACAACCGCACGAATGCGCGGTTCCTGCGCCTTGGCGAAAGCCTCGGTGATCACGGCATAGAGTTCGGGCGACAGCGCCCCGCGCATGTTTTCATTGCCGTTCCAGACGATCAGACGGTCGCCCGCATCTTCAAGATATGGATCGCTCATCCCCGCCCCTCCGGCACTTTTTTGTAGACGCCGGTGGCCGTGGCCAGCAAACGCCCGTCTTCGTCGTGCAATTCGCCTTCGAGAAACATCAGGCTGCGCCCGCCGCCGGTGACCTTGCCCGTCGCAGTCACGCGGCCCTTCATCGCGGGTGCGATGAATTGTGTGTTCATCGAAATGGTCAGGAACTTGTCGCTGCCATCCTTGGACGAATGCATTGCAGCGCCATAGCCCATCGCATTGTCGAGAATGCAGGCGATGATCCCGCCGTGCAGCGCACCATGGCGGTTGCCGTGCTGCGCGCCGATATCCAGCACGCAGCGTCCTTTTCCATCATTGGCCGAAACATCAACCACATACCCCAAGAGCGTTTGTGCGCCCGTCTCGTCGCGGATAATACCCGGCCCGTCCGTCATATCACGCAGCACTCAGCGCGATATAGCGTTCCAGGTGATGATCCGTGTCACCAAAGCGGTGATCGGCCATGATGATACGCTTGGCGATGTGGGCCAGTTCGTATTCCTGCGTCATGGCGATGCCACCGTGCATCTGGATCGCTTCCTCGGCGATCAGACGACCGGCGCGGCCCAACAGGTTTTTTGCCGCCGAAATGTTCATGTCACGAATGCGGGTGTCTTCGTTCAGGTTGCCCGCAGCGTTGATGACGGCGCTGCGCGCCTGTTCCATTTCGATCAGCATGTCGGCCATGCGGTGTGCCAGCGCCTGGAAGGTGCCGATCGGGCGGCCGAACTGTTTGCGCGTGCCAAGATAGTCGTTGGTCAGCTTTGTGGCCGTGTCCATCGCACCCAGCGTTTCGGCGCACTGCGCCATGGTGGCCAGCGCCATCACGTCCGACAGCACGGCAAAGCCGTCTTCGGTCAGCAGGTCGCCCTCGACACCGTCCAGCGTGACCTCGGCGGCGCGGCCACCGGCCAGCAGCGGATAGCCCTGAATGGTCAGACCCGCCGCGTCCTTGGCGACAAGGTACAGCGAAATGCCAGCCTCGTCCGCCACGTCGCCGCTGGCGCGGGCCGACACGATCAGGTGATCGGCGTTTTCGGCGTTCATCACCACGGCCTTGCGCCCGTTCAGCTTGCCGCCATCGACGGAGGTGCGCACGTGGCTGGTGTCATAGCGGCTGGTGGGTTCACCATGCGCCACGGCCAGTTGCAGACCGCCGCCGATCATCTCTTCGACCAGGTCGGTTTTGTCACAGGCGGCCAGAATGCGGCCCCCGATCAGCGCGCTGTCCATGAACGGTTCGACCACGCCCGCGCGGCCCAGTTCCTCGAACACCACGGCGATGTCGAAACCCGCACCGCCAAAGCCGCCCTGATCCTCGGTGAACATCGCACCGATCACGCCCAGCTCGGCCAGTTGCGTCCAGACCTCTGTCGACATGCCGTTTGGCTTTTCGAGAATCTCGTTGCGTGTGGCTGTCGAATATTTGTCCCGCAGGTAGCGCCGCAGGCTGTCTTGCAGCATTTGCCGCTCTTCTGTCAGCTCAAAGTTCATTTGCCACCTCCCATCATGACCTTCGCGATGATGCCGCGTTGGATTTCGTTGCTGCCGCCAAAGATCGACAGCTTGCGATTGTTGAAATATTGCGCCGCGACCGGACCGGCCTCGTGCGGGTCGGGCAAGGCTTCGTTGCTGCCTTCGATGGCTTCGGATGCGAAGGGCATCGCATAGGGGCCAACAGCGCGGCGGGCCAGATCGTTGATTTCCTGACGGATGATCGTGCCCTTGACCTTCAGCATCGACGCCTCGACGCCCGGAGCACCACCGGCGGCGGCCGCCGAGATGATGCGCATGTTGCTGGTCGCCATTGCCTTCAGGTCAATCTCGACCTGGGCGACACGGGCGGCAAAATGCGGGTTCGCCATCAACGGTTTGCCACCGGCCATTTCGGCACGGGCAATGCGTTTGACCGTGTTCAGACCGGCCTGCGAGAACCCGACGCCCGCGATGTTGGTGCGTTCGTGGGTCAGCAGATACTTGGCATAGGTCCAGCCCTTGTTTTCTTCACCAACAAGGTTTTCGACCGGCACTTTGACGTCGTCAAAGAACACCTCGTTCACCTCGTGCGCGCCATCCAGCAGGATGATCGGGCGCACTTCGATGCCGGGGGTGTTCATGTCGATCAGCAGGAAGGAAATGCCCTCTTGCTGTTTCACGTCGGGGTCGGTGCGCACCAGGCAGAAGATCATGTTGGCGTGCTGGCCCAGCGTGGTCCATGTCTTTTGGCCGTTGACGATATAGTGGTCGCCGTCGCGCACCGCGCGGGTTTTCAGCGACGCAAGGTCAGAGCCGGCGCCCGGCTCGGAATAGCCCTGACACCACCAGTCCTTGCCCTCGAGCAGACGCGGCAGCCAGTAATCCTGCTGCTCTTTCGAGCCGAACTTTTGCAGCACGGGCGCCAGCATCGACAGGCCGAACGGCACGATGCGCGGCGCGTGGTGGGCGGCGGCCTCTTCTTCGAAGATGTGCCGCTGAACCGCGTTCCATTCGGCACCGCCGAATTTCTTCGGCCAGTTCGGGGCCAGCCAGCCCTTGCTGTTCAGGATGGCGTGCCATTTTTCCTGACCTTCCTTGCCCAGCTCTTCGCCAAGGCGGATCTTGTCGGACATTTCCTTGGGAAGTTCGTCACGCATGAATGCGCGAACCTCGTCGCGGAATGCCAGTTCTTCGTCGGTATAGCTCAGGTCCATATCCGGTCTCCTTATCGGGATCAGGCCGCAGCGGCCTTGTTGAGGTCGTCGAATGTCTTGCCTTCGGCCACCAGCTTTTCAAGCAGCGGCGCGATTTGCCAGAAGTACGGATCTTCCTTCTGGTACTCTTTCATGTCGGCCAGCAATTCAGGCAGGCCCACGATGTCGGCCCATTTCAGCGGACCACCGCGATACCGCGGGAAACCATAGCCAAACAGCAGCGTCATATCCACGTCCAGCGGACGGCGGGCAATGCCCTCGCCCACGACTTTGGCCGCTTCGTTGACCATCGCGGCCATGTAACGGCGCACGATCTCTTCCGAGGTGAAATCACGCGGGGTGATCCCCTGTTTGGCGCGTTCTTCTTCGATCAGCGGCATGACGTCCGGGTTCGGCACGCGTGCCTTGGCGCCGGCGGAATAGTCGTAATAACCCTTGCCGGTCTTCTGGCCAAAGTGGCCGTCTTCGCACAGTTTATCGGCGTAGGAGCTGTCACGCGCGCGCGGGTCGATGCCCTCGGCGCGTTTGCGTTTGCGCACGGCCCAACCGATGTCCAGACCGGCAAGGTCGGCCACGGCGAAGGGGCCCATGGCGAAACCGAAGTCTTCCAGCGCCTTGTCGATTTCATAGGGCGACGCGCCGTCCAGGATCATGTGATCGGCGGCGGTGCGATAGGTCGACAGGATGCGGTTGCCGATGAACCCGTCGCAGACACCGGCGCGCACGCTGATCTTGCTCATGCGTTTGCCCAGCTCGAAGCCGGTGGCCACCACGTCCTTTGCGGTTTTGTCGGCCACGACGATTTCCAGCAGTTTCATCACGTGGGCGGGCGAGAAGAAGTGCAACCCGATCACGTCCTCGGGACGGTTGGTGCAGGCGGCAATCTCGTTCACGTCCAGATAGGATGTGTTCGACGCAAGGATCGCGCCCTTTTTGCAAACGCGGTCCAGTTCGGTGAACACTTTCTTCTTCACCGACATTTCTTCGAACACCGCTTCGATCACCAGATCGACATCGGACAGCGCGTCATAGTTGGTCACGACGGTAAGGATGCTGGTCAGGATCGCGTCGTGTTTGTCCTGGCTGATCTTGCCCCGCTTCAAGGCACCGCTCAGGTTGCCCGCGATGCGCTTGTGCGCGGCTTCGCCGGCTTCGGCTGTCATTTCCAGCAATGTCACCTGAAAGCCCGACAGCAGGGCCGACGTGGCAATGCCCGCCCCCATGGTGCCGCCACCGATCACACCGATGTGCTGTAGACTGCGGGGTTCAACGCCTTTCAGCTCGGGCAGGTTGCCCACGGCACGTTCACTGAAGAACGCGTGAATCATACCCTGGCGCTGGTCCGTGGCCATCAGGTCCATGAAGATCTTGCGCTCGGCGGCCAGACCTTCGGCAAAGGGTTTCTCGACACCCGCCTGCACGGCACGCACGCACCATGCGGGGGAAATCTGGCCGCGGCCACGGGCCAGAATGGCCTCGAACGCGCCGTCCCAGTCGATTGCGGCGGGCGGGTCCATTTCCGACACCGGACGGCGCGGTGCGCCTGCGCCCAACAGCGATTGCGTATAGTCGATGCCGTTTTGTTTGGGGTCGCCGTCGCGGACCTCGTCGATCAGGCCCAGTTTGGCGGCCTCATCCGCCTTGACCTGACGACCTGTGGTCATCACGTCCAGCGCCGCCTCGACGCCGGTCAGGCGGGGCATACGCTGGGTGCCGCCGGCACCGGGGATCAGGCCCAGATGCACTTCGGGCAGACCGACACGGGCGGATGGCACGGCGATGCGGTAATGACAGCCCAATGCGACCTCAAGCCCGCCACCCAGGCTGACACCGTGCATGGACGCGACCACCAGCAGAGGCGACGCCTCGATGCGGTTGATCAGGACGGGCAGATGCGGCTCCATCGGGGGCTTGCCGAACTCGGTGATGTCGGCACCGGCGAAAAACGCGCGGCCTTCGCCCACGATCAGAACGGCCTTGACGCCGTCGTCGGCCTCGGCACGGTCCATGCCATCCCACAGGCCCTGGCGTACGGCCTGGCTGAGTGCGTTGACGGGTGGGTTCTGTACCGTCAGCACGGCGATGTCACCATGACGGGAATATGCAATCTTGTCGCTCATGACTGGGTTCTCCTCCGGGTCGGCTGTCTTGCGCGCCGGCACACAGTTTCGGGATGCGAAACTGCATTCCGCGCCAGCGCGGTCAGATAGCCACAAGGGGCCAAGGCCCGCAAGGAGAACATAGGCGCAGTTTGAAACGCCGCCACGTCACAAACGACCCGCCGCCGCAGGACAGCGGATGTGTGCCTAGCGTGGTGCGCGGTAGATAAAGCAGCGCCCCGGTACGGCATGTTCCGGCAAGGGCAGTTCCTCGAACCCTTCAAAATACATCTTGTCGCTCGACACCATCACGCCGCCCGGCGCCAGCAGCGGCTGCACATAAGGCGAAATGTTGCGGGCGAAAATGTCGTTCTTGGCGCGGTTGTGGCCCCCCAGATCGGCGTGCACAAGTGCTGCCACCGGCCCGAACCGTTCCAGCGCCTGTGGCAGGGTGTCATAGACATCGCCCAGCAACAGCATGTCATCGGGCGGCGTGCTGTCGGGGTGCGACGCAACCGCACGTTCGAACACGTAGATCGCACGCGGGTCCAGCACCTTGCGCATGTGGTGATAGGTCCGCCCGTTGCCCAGGCCCAGTTCGAACGCGGGGCCGTCCATATCGGCCACCAAGGCAGCAGCGTGTTCCAGGCAGGCGCGTTGCGACACCATCCGGTCAATAAACAAATCCAGTCGGCTCATGCAGAAAGCTTTCTTATCAGGGCATTTCTATCCTACATGGGGTACAAGGCCACGAATGTGTAGGGTAAGTGGCACACAAACGCGCCATCACTGGACCTATGTGGCGAAATCGGGTTTCACTGAGACAAACACAGTGCTGCAAACAGCGCACAACAGGGGATAGCATGACACCACTTCTTGATGTGGCAGACCTGAGCATCGGGTTCGGCATTGAGCCACCCGTGGTGCAAGGCGTCAGCTTTTCCGTGATGCCGGGCGAAACGCTGGCGCTGGTGGGGGAAAGCGGCTCGGGCAAGACGCTGACCTGCCGGTCCGTGCTGCGCATCCTGCCGGGTGCGGCGCAACTGCGGTCGGGCAGCATCCGCTTTGGCCGTGCGGGCGCAGTGCAAGACCTGCTGACCCTGCCCACCCGCAAGATGCGCGACATACGCGGCAACCACATTTCGATGATCTTTCAGGAACCCATGCGGTCCCTGTCGCCATTGCACCGGATCGGCAATCAGGTCTCCGAAGTACTCAAGCTGCACCGGTCGAAAACCGGGACCAACCCGCGCAAGCAGGTGCTTGAGACCTTCGAGCAGGTGGGATTCACCGACCCCGAACGCGTCTGGCGCGCCTATCCGTTCGAGCTGTCGGGGGGCATGCGCCAGCGGGCGATGATCGCCATGGCGATGGTGGCGCGGCCCGATCTGCTGATCGCGGACGAACCGACCACGGCGCTGGACGTGACCACCCAGGCACAGGTGCTGGGCCTGATCAAGCAGTTGCAACGCGACACCGGCATGGCAGTGATTCTGGTCACCCATGATCTAGGCGTGGTCGCCAACATGGCCGAAAAGGTCGTGGTGATGAACAAGGGCATGGTGATGGAAAGCGGCCCCGCCGCTGCCGTGCTGGGCGCACCGCAACATGGCTATACCCAGAAACTGTTCGCCGCCGCCCCGATGATTCCGCAGGTGGCCGCGCCCTCTGCACCGGTCGTCTACGACGATCTGATCCTTGATATGCAGCACGTCAGCAAAACCTATCAGATGCGCGCAAGTGGCTGGAAGGCCCCGATACAGGTGCGCGCCTGCATCGACGTCAACCTGTCCCTGCCGCGTGGCCGCACGCTGGCCGTGGTGGGCGAAAGCGGCTCGGGCAAGACGACCTGCGCGCGCATCGCCTTGGGTGCCGAAATGCCCGACAATGGCAGCCAGGTTCTGTTTCGCGCCAAAGGGGCCGATGCGGCGCTGCCGGTGCACGCCATGGACCGCGCCCAGCGCACCCGCTTTCAGCGTTCTGCGCAGATGGTTTTCCAAGACCCCTATTCGTCGCTGTCCCCCCGCATGCGCATCCAGGAGGCGCTGACCGAGCCGATGGAGATCCACGGCCTTGGCACCCGCGCCGACCGCCGCGACAAGGCCGCCGAAATGCTGCGCTGGGTGGGCCTGTCGCCCGATATGCTGGGCCGCTTTCCGCACGCCTTTTCCGGCGGCCAGCGCCAGCGTCTGTCCATCGCGCGTGCCCTGACCCTGAACCCGGAACTGCTGGTCTGTGACGAGCCGACCTCGGCGCTGGACGTCAGCGTGCAGGAACAGATCCTGACACTGCTCGAAGACATTCAGGAGCGCATGGGGCTAAGCTATCTGTTCATCAGCCACGATCTGGCCGTGGTGTCGCGCATTGCCGACGAGGTCGCGGTGATGCGGCAGGGCGTCATCGTGGAGCAGGCCCCGCCCGACACGCTGTTCTACAGCCCGCAGCATCCTTACACCAAGGCGCTGATCGCGGCGCAGCCGGAACCCGACCTGTCACGCCCCATCGACCTGGCGCTGGTGGCCAAGGGGGCCGGATCGCCCGCGTCATGGCCCGAAATGTTCCGCTTTGACGGCAGCGCCGCCCCCGCGCTGGTCGAAGTGAACCCCGGCCATCAGGTGCGTTGCCATGTTTAGGCCGCTGCGCCCCTTGCTGCTGGCCGCCGCCATGGCGCTGTCCGGCTCCTTGGCGGATCCGCTGGCCGCGCAAACCTCTCCCGTGCAGGTACAGGAAAGCACATTCTGGGCCGACGAGGTGGCGCGCGGCGCGATGCCCCCGGCGGCCCAGCGCATCCCGCAAGAGCCGCTGGTCGTCGACCTTGAGGCCAAGGGCCGCAGCTTCGGCAAGCAGGGCGGCACGTTGCGCACCATGATCTCGCGGTCCAAGGACGTGCGGCAGATGGTGGTCTATGGCTATGCGCGGCTGGTGGGCTACGACAAGACCTATAACCTGACGCCCGACATCCTGCGCGACGTGACCGTCGAGGACGACCGCCGCTTTACCCTGCATCTGCGCAAGGGGCACAAGTGGTCCGACGGCTCCGACTTTACCTCGGCCGACTTTGCCTATTGGTGGAACGATGTCGCCAACAACCCCGCGCTGACCCCGACCGGCCCCCCCGACGTGATGCGCGTGCGCGGGCACCTGGCCACCATGACCTTTCCCGATCCGTGGACGGTGGTGGTGGAATGGCCCGTGGCCAACCCCGAATTCCTGCAACAACTGGCAGCGGCGCGGCCGCCGTTCATCTACCGGCCTTCCACCTATCTGAAACAGTTTCACGTCGCATACGCAGACCCCGACAAACTGGCCAAAGAGATCGACCAACATCGGGTGCGCGGCTGGGCGGCGCTGCACAACCGCATCGACAATATGTACAAGTTCGACAACCCCGACCTGCCGACCTTGCAGCCGTGGATGAGCGCGACACCCAACAGATCGTCGCGCCAGGTGTACGTGCGCAACCCGTATTTCCACCGCATTGATGCACGCGGTGTGCAACTGCCTTATATCGACGCGGTGGAAATGACCGTGGTCGGCGCAGGGCTGGTCGCGGCAAAATCCAACGCGGGCGAGGTGGACCTGCAGGCGCGGGGGCTGGATTTCAACGACGTGTCGATCCTGAAAAAGGGCGAAAGCGACGGCGCGAACTATCACACATTGTTGTGGGGCAACGGGGCCGCCAGCCAGATTGCCATCTATCCCAACCTGAACTTTGCCGATCCGGTCTGGCGCGACGTCATGCGCGACGTGCGGTTTCGGCGGGCCCTGTCCATGGGCATCGACCGGCGCATGATCAACCGCGCGCTGTACTTCGGCTTGGGCATGGAAGGCGGCATGACCGCCCTGCCCGACAGCGCCTTTTTCAGCGAGACGAACCTGCACGCATGGGCGCGCTATGATCCCGACGCCGCAAACGCCCTGCTGGACGACATGGGCCTGACCGAACGCACCCGTGCCGGTCTGCGCAAGCTGCCCGATGGCCGGCCGATGGAGTTCGTGATCGAAACCGCCGGCGAACGCCAAGAGGTTGAAAACGCGCTGGCGATCATCACCGACACATGGCGCGAGCTGGGGATCAAGCTGGTGATGCGCCCGCTGGACCGCGACATCCTGCGCAACCGTCTGTATGCGGGTGTCAGCATGGCCGGTGTCTGGTTCGGCTGGGACAACGGGCTGCCGCAACCCTATACGCCGCCGGGCTACCTGGCCCCGACCGAGCAGGATTTCATGGCCTGGCCCATGTGGGGGCAGTATTACCAGACCCGCGGCGCCGCAGGCGAACCGGTGGATATGCCGCAGGCCAAGCGGCTGCTGGAGCTGTCCGGGCAATGGAGTGCGGCCACCGACACTGAAACCCGCAGCGACATATGGCGCGAGATGCTGGAAATTCACGCCAGCGAACAATACGGCATCGGCATTCTGGCCGAAGCGCCGCAGCCCATCGTGGTGAACAACGCGCTGCGCAATGTGCCCGAAGTGGCCATATGGGCGTGGGAACCGGGGGCGCATTTCGGCGTGCACCGGATTGATGAATTCTGGTTCGATCTGCCTGCGCAGACAGCACAGGTGAGCGAATGATGTTTCTGAAATACGCAGGCTATCGTTTCGTGACGATGCTGCTGACACTGGGGGTGGTGTCGATACTGGTCTTTGCCATCATCAACCTGCCGCCCGGCGACTACCTGTCGAACCAGATCGCGGAACTGCGCGCCACCGGTCAGGCCGAGGGCGTCGCCAAGGCCGAATTCCTGCGCACCGAATACGCCTTGGATCGCCCGCTGTGGATGCAATACCTGATCTGGATCGGCGCGGCCCCCGGCCCCCAGGGGTTCAGCGGACTGATACAGGGCGATTTCGGTTGGTCGTTCGAGTTTGATCAGCCCGTGGCCGATATTGTCGGCGATGCGCTGTGGCTGACCGTGCTGGTGAACCTTGCCGCCGTGCTCTTTGTCTATGTCGTCGCCTTGCCGCTGGGGATGCTGGCGGCGGCGAAATCCGAAACATGGGTGGACTATTCGGCGGCCTTTGTCGGCTATCTGGGGCTGGCCACGCCGAACTTTTTGCTGGCGCTCATGCTGTTTTACTACGGGCACAAATATATGGGCCTGCCCATCGGCGGGCTGATGTCCCCCGAGTTCGAGGGCGAACCGATGAGCCCCGCCAAGGTGCAGTCGATCCTGATCCACCTGATCGTGCCCACCTTTGTCATCGGCACGTCTGGGGCGGCGGCAATGATGCAGCGCCTGCGCGCCAACATGCTGGACGAGCTCAGCAAGCCCTACGTCGAGACCGCCAAGGCCAAGGGCATGAGCCCCGCGCGCCTGCTGGCCAAGTACCCGCTGCGCATGGCGTTCAACCCGTTCGTGGCCGACATCGGCAACCTGCTGCCTGCGATGGTGTCGGGGTCGGTTCTGGTGTCGGTGGTGCTGGGCTTGCAGACCATCGGGCCGTCACTGCTGATCGCGCTGAAATCCCAGGACCAGTTTCTGGCCGGTTTCGTGCTGATGTTCGTGGCGCTGCTGACATTGATCGGAACGATGGTTTCCGACCTTCTTCTGGTGCTGCTTGACCCGCGCATCCGCTACGGAGCACGCGAGGGATGACCACTTTGCCCGACGGCCACTATATCGACGATGCGCCCTATGATCCGGATGAGAACCTCAGCGCGCTGGACCGCAAGGACATGGACGCGCCTGCGTGGCTGCTGGTCTGGCGGCGGTTCCGGCGGCACAAGCTGGGGCTGATCGCGGGGCTGTTCTTGCTGCTCAGCTACCTGTTGCTGCCCGTTGCAGGGTTTATCGCGCCCTACACCCCGAACGAGCGCAGCGCCGAATATCTGTACCATCCGCCGCAAGGCATCCACCTGTTCCACGATGGCAGCCTGATCGGGCCGTTTGTCTATCCGACCACGGGTCAGGCCGATCTAAGCAACTTTCGCTGGCAGTATGAAACCGACACCACCAGGCCCATGCGCTTGCAGATGTTCTGCGAGGGTGGCGATTACCGGCTGCTGGGGTTCATCCCCTCCGACACCCACCTGTTCTGCGCGCCACAAGGGGCCACCGTGTTCCTGTTCGGGTCCGACCGGCTGGGCCGCGACGTGTTCAGCCGCATCCTGTACGGCGCGCAACTGTCGCTGACCGTGGGTCTGATCGGCATCACCGTATCGTTTGTCCTGGGCATCTTCTTCGGCTCGATCGCCGGTTATTTCGGTGGCAAGACCGACTGGATCATCAACCGCGCCATCGAGATCCTGCGCAGCCTGCCCGAACTGCCCTTGTGGCTGGCGTTGTCGGCGGCGGTGCCGTCGAACTGGGGGCCGGTGGCGGTGTTCTTCATCATCTCGATTATCCTCGGCATCCTCGACTGGCCGGGGCTGGCGCGGGCGGTGCGGTCAAAATTCCTGAGCTTGAGGGAAGAGGAATACGTGCGCGCGGCTGAAATGATGGGGGCCAGGCCGGGGCGCGTGATCCGGCGCCACCTGCTGCCCAACTTCATGTCGCACCTGATCGCCAGTGCAACACTGTCGATCCCGGCGATGATTCTGGGCGAAACCGCCCTGTCGTTTCTGGGGCTGGGGCTGCGCGCGCCAGCGGTCAGCTGGGGCGTGATGCTGAACGATGCTCAGAACCTGGCCAGCATCGAGATCTATCCGTGGACGGCGATCCCGATGCTGCCGATCATTGTCGTGGTTCTGGCGTTCAACTTTCTGGGCGACGGGCTGCGGGACAGCCTGGACCCTTACAAGTCGTAAGTGCCCTTAGCCGCGCGGTTTGCGCGGCGGCTGGCTGCCGCCCGGTCCGGCAAAGCCGCGTTTGCCTGCGGGTTTGCCGGCGGGTTTGCCCGCTGGCTTGCCTTTGAAACCACCCGCTGGTGCGCCTTTGCCCTTGGGTTTGCCGCCTGCACCTGCACCACGCGGCGTGGTCACGGCGCCGTCAGCGCGGGCGTTGTCCATGGTCGAGCGCGGCTTTTTCTTGTGCGCGGTATGCGGCGCGGCGGGCTTGCCGCCCTTTGGCTTCTTGCGGCGCGGGGTCGAGGTATCGTTCCAGTCGATCGGGCCTGCCGATTTGGGCGGGCCTTTGCGCGCGGGCTTGTCGTCGGGGTTATAGTCCGACTTGGGCTTTGGGTCCGCGTTGCCCTTGTACTCGGCCTTGGCCTTGTGCTCCGGCTTGGACGCGGATTTATACGCGGGCTTGTCGGATTTCGGCGCGGCATGGGTTTCGGGTGCGCGGCTTAGGGCCGGTTCGGCGCGGGGCTTGTCGTCCCACTGTTTTTTCGGCTTGTCGTCGCGCGGCGGACGCGGCGCGCGTTCGCCGCCTGCGTCACGGTCCCGGCCCTTGTAGGGCGGCTTGCCACCACGGGCAGGACCACGGTCATCGCGCGGCTTATACGCAGGCTTGGGACGGTTGGCCTCGGCCGGTGGTGTCGCCAGACGCTCCAGCTTCAGCCCGCCCTCGACGGTCATGTCATTGCCCAGCGCGGCCGCAAAGCTGTCGGCGCTGGATTGCAGGATTTCCACAAAGGACGCATCGTCCGAAATGCGGATCGCACCCAGATCGTCCTTGGTCACGTCGCCGGCCTTGCACAGGATCGGCAGCAGGCGGCGCACTTCGACGCCCTGATTGCGGCCACCCGAGACCGAGAACCAGACGCTGGGGCCAAAGGCCTGACGCGGTTTCGGTGCCTCGTTGGTGGCAGCCGACAGATCTTCGGGCGCGGTATAGCGTTGGGCCAGCACGCGCACTGTGGCGGCGGCAAGCTGTTCGGGCGTGTACATCTCGGCCAGTTTGGCCACCAGACCTGCTTCGCTTTCCTCGATGGGTTCGTACCACATCGGATCGGCCAGCAGGCGGGCCTCGTCCTCGGCGCGCACGGCGTCGGCACTGGGCGCTTCGCCCCATGTCGCCTCAAGCTGGGCCATCTTCAGGATGCGTGTCGCTTTCGACCGCACTTTGGCGGTGACGATCAGCGCGCTGACGCCCTTGCGGCCCGCGCGGCCGGTCCGGCCCGAGCGGTGCAACAGCGTTTCGTGGTTCGATGGCAGTTCGGCGTGCACCACCAGATCAAGGTTGGGCAGGTCGATGCCGCGTGCGGCCACATCGGTCGCCACGCAGACACGGGCGCGCCCGTCGCGCATGGCTTGCAGCGCGTGGGACCGTTCGGCCTGGGTCAGTTCGCCCGACAGCGCCACGACCGAGAACCCCCGGTTCGACAGGCGCGTGGTGATCCGGTTGACCATGGCACGGGTGTTGCAGAACACGATGGCGTTGGGCGCCTCGAAGAACCGCAGGGTGTTGATAATGGCGCTTTCGCCGTCGTGGTTGGCCACGGACATGGCGCGGTATTCGATGTCGGCGTGCTGCGACGTGCCCGACAGGGTCGTGACCCGCTGCGCGTTGCGCTGGTATTTCTGCGCCAGTCCGGCGATGGATTTCGGCACCGTGGCCGAGAACATCAGCGTGCGGCGGTCTTCGGGGCATTCGCCCAGAATGTATTCCAGATCGTCGCGGAACCCCAGATCCAGCATTTCGTCGGCTTCGTCCAGAACCACACCGCGAATGGAGTCAAGGTTGATCGACCCGCGCATGATGTGGTCGCGCAGACGGCCCGGCGTGGCCACAACAATATGCGCCCCGCGGTCCAGCGCACGACGTTCGTCGCGCATGTCCATGCCGCCCACACAAGACGCCATCACGACGCCCGCCTTTTCGTACAGCCACGCCAGTTCGCGCTTTACCTGCATCGCCAGCTCGCGGGTCGGTGCGATCACCAGTGCCAGCGGCGCGTTTGCGGGGTCAAAGCTTTCGCCGTCGCCCAGCAACGTCGTGCCCAGCGCCAGGCCAAAGCCCACGGTCTTGCCCGATCCGGTCTGGGCGGAGACGAGCAGATCCTGCCCTTCAAGGGCCGGGTCGGTCACAGCCTCCTGTACGGGCGTGAGGGTTTCATATCCGCGCTGGGTCAGCGCATCGGCAAGGCTCTGTTTCAAAGGTTTTGGCTTTCGTTTGCGTAAGGCACGCGACCTATGCCTTTTGACAGCACTTGTCGAGAGGCTTTAGTCGCGCCATTCTAGCGCGCTTGCGGGCGTCTGGGCACCCAAAATATCATGAACCCGCAGGCTGGCGCAAAGATCGGCCTATCTGTCGTCCCCTGTGTCTTGCTGTGCCGCGTCGTGCATGTCCTCGTCAATCGCGGCCTGTGCGGCGGCGGTCACCGCCTCGCGCTGGTCATCATCCAGATCCGACACCTTGCCATCGGCCAGCCGCACCGTCACCTCGCGGTGGGCAAAACGGATGCCTTCGCGTTCGAACAAGGCGCGGATTTCCTCGTAGACCTTCTTGCGCACCAGCCATTGATCGCCCGGCTTGGTCATGAACTTGACCCGGATGATCATGGCGCTGTCTTCCATCTGGATCACGCCCTGGGATTTCAGCGGCTGGATGAAATTCTCGCCGATGACCGGATCGTCCAACAGTTCGACCCCCAGCTTCTTGATCAGCTTGCGCACCTTTTCCACATCGGTGTCGTAGGTCACGCGCAGGGGCAGCTTCATGATCACCCAGTCGCGCGAATAGTTGGTGATGACCTGAATTTCGCCAAACGGCATGGTGTGCAGCGCCCCCAGGTGGTGGCGCAACTGGAACGACCGCACGCTGATCTTCTCGACCGTGCCCTTGACCCCGCCGACGTCGATATATTCGCCCTTGCGAAACGCATCGTCGAACAGGAAAAACGCGCCGGCAAAGACATCGCGCACCAGCGACTGGCTGCCAAAGCCGATGGCAACGCCGACAAAGCCCGCACCGGCAAACAGCGGGCCGACATTCACGCCGACCTCAAGCAGGATGATCAGGATGATCGTGACCACCACCACGATCAGCATCACGTTGCGAAACAGCGGCAACAGGGTGGCCAGACGGCTGGCGCTGCTGGCACCGCCGCCCTCGTCGCCCAGCTCGGCCTCGACCACGTCACCCTGTTCGTCGACGATCTTGCGGTCGATCCAGATGCGGAAGGCGTGGTAGATGATGTAGCCGATAAAGATGATCACCATGATGTCCAGCAGCGACCGGCCAAAAACGTTGCCCTCGACCATGTCGGTGGCACTGCCCCAGATCAGCAACAGCGCGTAGCTGCCTGCCACAAAGGCCAGAATACCCGCCACCCGCCGTGCAAGCTGTTCGTAGGTGAACATGATGTGGCGCGGTGCAAAGGCGGGTTCGGCGTCGTCGGTGTCCAATGGCGCGTCCGCTTCGGGCGCCGCTTCACCGTCGTCCTGCACCGTTTCGGGCTGGGCGTTCATGATCTCGATCTGGCGGGCGCGCTCGAAATAGTTTTCGATCAGGTAGTTGATGACACCGTAAACCACCAGAATGGTCAGCAGTACGCCATAAGCCCCCGCAATCAGCGGGATCGACGTGGGCATTTCCAGCACCAGGTCAAAGGCCAGCTCTAACCAGCCAAAGATGATGTAAACGATCATCACCGGCAGCCACCACACCGACACCAGGCGCAGTATCCAGGCGACTTCGATCTTGCTGCGGCCGTGGCGGATGGCGTTCGAGATCGCCCGGCGGTTCACCACCAGCAGCAGAATGTTGATCAACGCCATCGTCAGGCTGAGAATGCCAAAGACAATCGCATAGACGTTGTAATTCAGGCCAAAGTCTTCCAGCCAGGTGGCAAAGGTCACCACGCAGATGTCCAGCGACCCCACGTAGAACGCCCAGCGGTACAGCCGTATGGCATCGCGGTCGGAAAAGCGGGGGATGCGGTATTGCGTCAGGAACGGCGACAGCACCATGCGCCACACATCGCCCACCGTCCGGCACGCCAGAAACGCTGCGTTGATCGCCAGGATGGTGACTTGCAGTGATGTGTCTGTGACGGGATCAAAGAACAAAAGGCCCAAGAGATAGGCAACGGCGATCGCATACAACGAGCCGCCAACACCGACGAAAAACCGGAAGACCAGAAAGGGCATCTTTTCCCGGTAGCCCTGCGGGGTCTCCTTGATCCGTCCGGTGACGTAGCCCTTGAGAACATAGGGCCCAATCAAATGCCGCATGGTCTGGCTGCTGATGAACAGCAACAGCGCACTGATCAGCAGCACCTCGACGTAAGCCATGATGCGCCCGTCGGGGCTGGTGGCGCGCAGGATAAAGCGGACTTCGTTCAACGAATCCGGCAGCGCGTCCAGCCGCTCGCTCAGGGTCTCGCGGAATTTGGCGCCGCGCTTTTGCGCCTGCATCAGCGCCGACCCTTCGGGGCTGAGCGGCGCGCCATCCGGTGCAGCGGTGTCGGCTGTGCTGCTTGCGGGCTGGGTGATCAGGTTGCCTTGGGCGTCCACGACAATCACGCTTAACCCCGCCTCGCGCGCCTTGCGCAGGGTTTCGGCCAGCGCATCGTCCTGTGGCGCGGCCTCGGACGTGGTGTCCGACGTGGTGGTGGAAAACAGGCTTTGGGCAACGGCAAAGGGCGGTGCGGCCCCGACGATCATCAGAACGCACAGCCAAACGCAGAACACAAACCGCATCACGTCGCCTTTTCTTCATTTTGTTGACGATCACGCTAGCCGAGGCTGCATTTTATTGCAATTCGCATAGACAGGCCCCAAGTGTGGTCCTTGGCAATGTTTACGCCACAGATATTCAATGCGTCCGACCGGAAACGGCAGCCCGCAGACAAAGACCGAAGGACCCGCCATGACAGACGCCCCCCAGACCGGACCCGCGCAGACGGGACGTATCGCCATTCTTGGCCTTGGCTATGTCGGGCTGCCGCTGGCGCTGGCGCTGGCGCGCGCGGGCTTTGACGTGCTGGGGCTGGACACCGACCCCGACATGGTCGCGGCCCTCAGCGCCGGGCACGACCCCAATGGCGAGGTCGCCGATGCGTCGCTGGCGGACACCACGGCCCGGTTCAGCGCCGATGCCGCCGACCTGAAAGGTGCGCGCAATTTCATCATCGCGGTGCCGACCCCGATCACCGATGCGAAAACCCCCGACCTTGGTCCCGTGCTGGGCGCGTGCGCCACCATCGCGCCGCATCTGACCGATGGCGCGCTGGTCGTGCTGGAAAGCACCGTCTATCCCGGTGTGACCGAAGAGGTCTGTGGCCCCGCCCTGGCGGCGGGCAGCGGTCTGACCGTCGGCACGCAGATCAAGCTGGGCTATTCCCCCGAGCGTGTGAACCCCGGCGACGCCGAACATTCGATGGAAAACGTGGTCAAGATCATCGCCGCGCAGGACGCGGAAACGCTGGACCGTCTGGACGTGATCTATGGCCCCGTGGTCAAGGCGGGCCTGCACCGCGCGTCCTCTATCGCCACCGCCGAGGCCGCCAAGGTGATCGAGAACACCCAGCGCGACCTGAACATCGCACTGGTCAACGAATTCGCGCTGATCTTCAACCGGCTGGGTCTGGACACGCTTGAGGTGCTGGAAGCGGCCGGCACCAAGTGGAACTTTCTGCCCTTCCGTCCCGGTCTGGTGGGCGGGCACTGTATCGGGGTCGATCCCTATTACCTGACCTACAAGGCGCAGCAGGTCGGCTATCACCCCGAGGTGATCCTGGCCGGTCGGCGCATCAACGACCACATGGGCGCGCATGTGGCGCAAACGCTGATCAAGTCGATGCTGGGCCGTGGCCACCGCGTGCAGAGCGCGCGGGTGCTGATCATGGGCTATACGTTCAAGGAAAACTGCGCCGACACCCGCAACACCCGCGTGGCCGACATCGTGGCCGAGTTGCAGGACTATTCGGTGCAGGTGGACGTGCACGAACCCTGGGTAGACCCCGACGTGATGCGCGCGCGTCATGGCATCGAAACCGTCGCGGCCCCCGACCAAGGTGCCTATGATGCGGTCATTGTGGCCGTCGGACACCGCGAGTTTGTCGAATTGGGCGCGGAGGGCATCCGGGGCTTTGGCAAACCGGGCGCGTTGGTCTATGACATAAAAGGGGTGTTTGGCCGGACCGGAAGCGACTTGCGCCTGTAACTGCAAAAGATCAAAGGTGTCTCATGATGGCGCACGACACGACACTGCCTCCGGCAACAAACCGTTCCCCCGACCGCCCGCGGCGTATCGTTCTGTACAGCCACGACACATTCGGGCTGGGCCACCTGCGCCGGTCGCGCGCGCTGGCCGCGGCGCTGACACAGGCCAATCCTGACGCCTCGGCCATCATCCTGACCGGATCGCCGGTTGCGGGGCGCTTTACCTTTCCCGAACGGGTCGACCACATCCGCCTGCCCGGTGTGACCAAGCTGGCCGACGGGTCCTATGTCAGCCAGACGCTGGGGCTGGACATCGACGAGACCACGAACCTGCGCGCGGCGCTGATCCGGTCGGCGGTCGAGCAATACGACCCCGACCTGCTGATCGTCGACAAGGAACCCACCGGCTTTCGCGGCGAGCTGTTGCCGACGCTGGAGATGATCCGCAAGACCGGCCACACCCGCACCGTTCTGGGCCTGCGCGACGTGCTGGACGAACCCGAAGTGCTGGCCGCCGAATGGGACCGCAAGGGCGCGCTGGACGCGGCCGAGCGGTTTTACGACGAGGTGTGGGTCTACGGCGTCAAATCGGTCTATGACCCGACCGAAGGGCTGGCCCTGTCCGACGATCTGCGGTCGCGGATGTACTGGACCGGCTATCTGCGCCGCGACAGGGTCGAGTCGGACGAGGTGCCCGAAGATCCCTATGTGCTGATCACCCCCGGCGGCGGTGGCGACGGGGCCGCGATGGTCAACCTTGTGCTGGCCGCCTATGAACAGGACCCCACGCTGCAACCCCGCGCGATGCTGGTCTATGGCCCCTTCCTGTCCGGCGAAGTGCGCGAGGATTTCGAGGCGCGGGTGGACAAGCTGGACGGGCGCGTAACCGCCTTGGGCTTTGACAGCCGGATCGAGGCGCTGTTTGCCAAGGCCGACGGCGTGGTCTGCATGGGCGGCTATAACACCTTTTGCGAGGTGCTGTCCTTTGACAAACGCGCGGTGATCGTGCCGCGCACCGTGCCGCGACTGGAACAATGGATACGCGCCAGCCGTGCCGAAGAGCTGGGCCTGGTCCGTATGCTGGACGAACACCGCGACGGCATGACCACACAGGCGATGATCGACGCCATCCGCGCGCTGCCTGCACAGGGCAAGCCGTCGGATGCGGGGGCCGACGGGCTGCTGGACGGGCTGGACTGTGTCAACGCACGCGCCCATATCCTGATGGCCGCAGCACAGCGTCGGGCCGCCGCCGAATGACCCGAACGCCTGCCCGCCTTGCGGTGGTGGTCAAAGGCTGGCCGCGCCTGTCCGAGACGTTCATCGCGCAGGAGCTGGTGGCGCTTGAGGCCGCTGGCCTGCGCCTTGACATCTGGTCGCTGCGCCATCCCACCGACACCAAAACCCACCCGCTGCACGACCGCTTCACCGGACCGGTGCGCTATCTGCCCGAATACCTGCGCAATGAACCTGCCCGCGTGGCACGCGCCGTCCTGCACGCCCGCCGCCTGCCGGGATGGGGTGCCGCATGGGCCGCCTTCCGCGCCGATTACAAACGCGACCGCACCCGCAACCGCATCCGCCGCTTTGGTCAGGCCTGTGTCATGGCCCGCGAATTGCCCGCCGACACCGGCGCGCTGTATGCGCATTTCCTGCACACGCCTGCGTCGGTCACGCGCTATGCCGCCATCCTGCGCGGCCTGCCGTGGAGCTTTTCGGCCCATGCCAAGGACATCTGGACCTCGCCCGAATGGAACCTGCGGGACAAGCTGTCGCCTGCCACCCATGGCGCGGCCTTTGGCGCGACCTGCACCGCCTTTGGCGCGGATCACCTGAACAGCCTGTCGGCGGGCACCCCTGTCGATCTGGTCTATCACGGGCTGGATCTGAACCGCTTCCCCCCTGCCCCAGACCGCGCCCCGCGCGCACCCGATGCGCCGCTGCGGATGATGAGCGTCGGGCGGCTGGTCGAGAAAAAGGGATTTGACCGGCTGATCGCGGCGCTGGCCTTGCTGCCGGACGGGATGCAGTGGCATTGGACCCACATCGGCGGCGGTGACCTGAAGGACGTGATGCGCGCACAGGCCGAGGCCGCAGGCGTGGCCGACCGGATCACGTGGCGCGGCGCTTGCGACCAGCCCGAGGTGATCGCGGCCATGCGCGACGCCGACCTGTTCGTGCTGCCCAGCCGCGTGGCCGAAGACGGTGACCGCGACGGGCTGCCCAACGTGCTGATGGAGGCGGCCAGTCAAAAGCTGCCGATCCTGTCCACGCCGGTGTCGGCCATCCCCGAATTCATCACCGACGGCACCCACGGCATCCTAAGCGATGACGCCCCGCAGGCGCTGGCCGATGCGATGCTGCGCGTGGCCCGTGACCCCGCGCTGGGGCCGCAACTGGCCGGGGCGGCGCACGACCGGCTGCACGCCGAATTCACCATGCAACCCGGCATCGACCATCTGGCGCGCCGTCTGAACGCACTGTTGTCGGGGGCGGCGTGACCGTCGCCTTTTACGCCCCGCTCAAGGCGCCCGACCACCCGGTGCCCTCGGGCGACCGCGCGATGGCGCGCGCGCTGATCGCGGCGCTTGAGACGGGCGGATTTGCCACCCAGGTGGCCTCTGGCTTGCGGATCTATGACGGGCGCGGCGACGCCGCCTTGCAGGCCGATCTGGCGGCCAAGGCGCAGATGGAAGTGGACCGTCTGCTGGTTTCGGAGGACGCCGCAGGCTGGACGCACTGGCTGACCTATCACAACTATTACAAGGCCCCTGACCTGATCGGCCCCGCGGTCTGCCGCGTGCTTGGCATCCCTTATTTACAGGTCGAATCCACCCGCGCCCGCAAGCGGTTAACCGGCCCGTGGGCCAGCTTTGCCGCCGCCGCCGAAGCCGCCACAGATGCCGCCGACGCCGTGCTGTACCTGACCGCGCGCGACAGTCAGGCGCTGCACCGCGATGCCCCCGACGGCCAGCGGGTCATCCACCTGCACCCGTTTCTGGCGCGCGCCGATCTGCCCGCGCTGTCGGACCAAACCGGCCCGATGCTGTCGGTCGCCATGATGCGCCACGGCGACAAGCTGGCCAGTTACCGGTTGATCGCCGAGACGCTGCAACAGGTCACCGCCGACTGGCGACTGGACATCGTCGGCGACGGCCCTGCGCGCGACGATGTGGCGACGCTGATGGCCCCCTTTGGCGACCGTGTGCAGTTGCGCGGCATGCAGACCGGTGCAGCGCTGGACGCCTGTTACGCGCACGCGTCCCTGCTGCTGTGGCCCGGCGTGAACGAGGCCTTTGGCCTGACCTATCTGGAGGCGCAGGCGGCGGGCATTCCCGTCGTGGCCCAGGACCGCGACGGCGTGCGCGACGTGGTGGTGGGGGCGCATCCCGCGCCCGAGGATGGCCCCACAGCACTGGCCCGCGACATCGACGCCCTGCTGTCCGACCCCGCTGCCCGCGCCGCCGCAGGGGCCACCGCCCGCGCGCAGGTGGCGGCCCAGCACCTGCTGCCCGCTGCCGCCCGCACGTTGTCCCAAGCGTTACAGGACTGCGCCCGATGATCCGCCTTGCCCTTCTGCGCCACGGACACACCGCATGGAACCGCGCCCACCGCATTCAGGGGCGCACCGATATTCCACTGGACGATCAAGCGGTTGCGGGCTTGCGCGCACTGCGCCTGCCCGCCCCATGGGACAGCGCCGCGCTGTGGTCCAGCCCGCTGCAACGCGCCGCCCATACCGCCGAACTGGTCGCGGGACGGATGCCAAGGACCGATCCGGCGCTGATGGAAATGGACTGGGGCGATTGGGAGGGCCAGCATGGCAGCGACCTGCGCGCCGATCCGGCCAGTGGCTTTCGCGACATCGAAGACTGGGGCTGGGACTATGCCCCGCCGGGCGGTGAAAGCCCCGCCAGCCTGCGCGCGCGGCTGGTGCCGTGGGCCAATGCGCTGACCCGTGACAGCGTGGCGGTCTGCCATATCGGCGTGATGCGGGTGCTGTTGGCCCATGCAACAGGCTGGGGGTTTGACGGCCCTGCCCCCTTTGCCGTGAAACGCAACCGGTTGTTTGTGATCAATATTTCCGATGGCGGATGGTCATTCGACGGCACGCCCGTCCGGCTGGAGGCACGCCCATGAAGGTGATGATCGTCGTTACGCATCTGCTGGGCACCGGCCACCTGACCCGTGCCCTGACGCTGGGCCGTGCCTTTGCCGCGGCGGGCGATCAGGTGGTGCTGGTCAGCGGTGGCGCGCCGGTGGGGCATCTGGATTTTGACGGGGTAGATCTGGTGCAATTGCCGCCGCTGACATCCGATGGCGTGGACTTTAGCCGGTTGCTGACGGCGGAGGGTGCGGTCGCTGATGCGGTTTATCTGGACGCCCGGCAAGGCGCGTTGACAGATGCCTTTGCCCGCGCGCGGCCTGACCTGCTGATCACCGAGCTGTTCCCCTTTGGCCGCCGTATTTTGCGCGCCGAATTCACGGCTCTTCTGGACGCCGCCAAAGCCGCCACCGTGCCGGTGCTGTCGTCGGTGCGCGACATCCTTGCGCCACCGTCGAAACCGGCCAAGGCGGCGCTGGCCGATGATCTGGTGGCGGCCTATTACAGCGGCGTTCTGGTGCATTCGGTCGCGGAAATCGCCGCGCTGGAGCTAAGCTGGCCTGTCTCGGACCGCTTGAAAAAACGCTTGTATTACACGGGGTTCGTCGCCCCTGCGGCACCAGAGGCGCACCCCGATGGGATCGGTGCAGGCGAGGTTCTGGTCAGCGCGGGCGGTGGCAGCGTTGGCGACCATTTGTTCGACGCGGCCCTGGGTGCGGCGGCACTGGACAAAGGCCGAAACTGGCGGTTTCTGGTCGGTGGCAGCACCGCCCGCGTCGCCGATCTGCGCGCCCGCGCCCCTGCAAATTGCACCGTTGACGCAGCCCGCCCCGACTTTCGCCAGATGCTGCGCGCGGCGGCGGTTTCGGTGTCGATGTGCGGCTATAATACCGCGCTGGACGTGCTGCAAACCGGCGTGCGGGCGGTGTTTGTGCCCTTTGACGCGGGCGACGAGGTCGAGCAGGGATTGCGGGCCGATGCGCTGGCGGAACAGGCCGGAATCGCGGTGCTGCGGGCGGGGGATTTGACCGCCGAAAGCCTGCTGGATAGGGTGCGCAACGTCGCGGACGCAGCGCCCCGTGCGCCGCTGGTTGCGGGCGTGGACGGGGCTGCGGAGACGGTGCGGATTGCGCGGCGGATTGTGGAGGATCACCATGCAGGTTGACTGGACACCGTTGCGCGCCGCTTTGCGTGCCGCTGGGCGGCCTGTGCGGTTCTGGTGGCGCGATGATGATGCCATTGCCCCGACCCCTGCGCTGGAGCGGTTGGAGGGGCTGGCCCGCGCGGCGCGGATGCCTGTGCACATCGCGGTGATCCCCGCCAATGCGACGCCGGAATTGGCTGCAATTACAACGGGTTCCGACACGCTGGTCCCCGTCGTGCACGGCTGGGCCCATGCCGACACATCGGCCCCGGACGGCAAGAAATCCGAGTTTCAGCGGGACCGTCCCGAGGCCGAAAACGAGACCGCGCGGGGGTTGGCGCGGATGCGGGATCTGTTCGGGCCATCGCTGGTGCCGATGTTCGTGCCGCCGTGGAACCGGATCAGCGACGCGCTGGTGGCAAAGCTGGCGGCGCAGGGGTATCGGGGGCTGTCAACATTCGGCACGCGCGGGGCGGAGACAGCCCACGGGTTGCGCGTGATCAACACTCATGTGGACCCGATTTTCTGGCGTGGAAACAGAGGCTTGGCCGACACGGGGTGGATCATCGACAGCGCCGTGGCGCACCTGAGATCGGGCAGTTCCGAACCACTGGGGCTGTTGACGCACCATCTGGTGCATACCCCTGACATCTGGGATTTTTCCGCCCGTTTCATCGCAGAGTTGCAGGACGGTGGGGCCGTTCCCTATGACCTTGGGGCCGCTTTGAAGAATTGATTTGCGCCGCCCTGACAACGGCGTAAGCTGGGCCAAACCGCCCCCTTTCAGGAGCCTGACATGAAGCTTTTTTACACTGCGATTACAATGGCTTGCATGGCCGCACCGCTGTGGTCCGCGCCGCTGGAACTGACCCCTGCGGACCCGCAGCCGACGGGGTTGAACGACGGGCTGGCGGTGCGCTATGCCTATCCGCCCGACGTGAAAACGCTGGCCCAGGCCGAGGCGCTTTTGGATGGGGCCACACCCGGCGCGCCGCTGGCCGGGCTGGATTACCGCGACACCGAAGACGGCGATATGACCCTGACCTCGACCAGCGCGCACCATGTTGTGGCGGGCATTTCGGGCTATGTCCGATTTGACGAAAGCGGCACCTATGTCATTGATTTTCTTAGCAATGACGGGCTGAAAGCCAGCATCGGCGGGCAAGAGGTCGTGTTCTTTGACGGGCGTCACCCCTGCGAGGAATCCGAAGCCGTCGAGGTGACCGTGCCGCAGGCCGGCTGGTACGCGCTGGAGGCGGTTTATTTCCAGCGCACGGGGTCGGCGTGCCTGCACATGCGGGCGGGTCAGGATGCGCCCGACTGGATGGACAACGCCGCCTTTGGCCACTGATCTAACAGGGCGCACGGCGGGTTAACGGGACGCTGGGCGGCGTGCTGTAGGGTGGAATGCGTACATATTCCGCCCCGTCCGGTACAAGACGACGACGGCCAGAACGGCGATTTCGGGCCGGTTTGGCCGATGTCGTACATATTCGGGGCAGATGCGTACAAAACGCAACAGACCCGCGAGGTGCGACATTATGCTACCGGCCATTCACCAGGTTTCTTTTTCAGATTTCCGCGCAAACAGCGGCCCGCTGCTGCGGTTCGTGACCCGCGAGAACGGCAACCTGTGGCTGACACGGTATCGCCGCCCGGTCTGCGCCGTGATCTCGATGCGCGATGCGCATGTGCTGGGATCGGTGCAGGGGCGCAACGTGAACGAGATACTGCACGAGTTGCAGGTGACGGCGAACCGCAAGGTCGCGGCGGCGCGGCTGGACAAGGCATTTGACCGGCTGGAGGTGGCGCCCGAGGCGTGGCCGCTGCCGATCATGGAAGAGGCGTACGGGCGGGCGAACCGGTTTGATGAGAAGTGGCCGCGGGAGGGGTGAGCGGCGGTGACTTATCAGGATCGTCGCGCCCGGACCGAGGGGGTTGGCACCGGTCCCCGCGCAGCGGGGCAATGGGTCCGGTGGATCAATTGAGGGGACGACGGGCGGAGCCCAGAGGGCGTGGGTTTGGGTGGTGCGTTTTCAGTATCGTCGCGCCCGGACCGAGGGGCTGGTGCGAAGCGCCCGCGTCACGCCGCAGGCGTGCCTTCGGCACGACGGGGGCGGTTCGGGCGCTGCCAAACCCCTTTGGGGTTTGGCATTTGGGAGAGCGGTAGCCTTCACTCAAAGCACATAGAGTAAGAAACTGGATCAATCCGCGCGCGACAAATATCAATTTCAGGAAGCGTTTTTCTTAGAAACTCAACATTTCTTTCGGGCATATTAATTCCGACAATAATCTGGATTGGCACCATATTTTCATAGTAATAATAACCTCCCCCGTTGGATGCTGATTCAATCAAACGCCATTCCTCCTCGCTACTCCAGATTTCAGCTTTGCTTAAATAAAACGCATCGAGTAGCGGATCTTCATGCACCTCGTCACCTTGAAGACTATCAAGTCTCCATAGAAGAATATCTATAGATGAGAAAATTGGTCGGTCAGAGACATAGTTTACCTTAATAGGTGCCGCCGATGTCTTGGAACCGCCGCGAGGACTAAGTACTTTATACTTTACCACAAAACCTTTGTGACCCTCAGCGTAGTGGCTCCACATCAAAATTGAATCATGAACCTCCGAGAGACATGATACTCTAAGATCATTTTTTCTATAAACCGATAATAAATCATTCAGAAGCGGCGACTCAAATATGGCTGACTTTGTAGGGGTTTCATATCGCTTTCTTAATTCCTGAAGGCGTTTAGGGTCATACTCTCCTGATGCTTTCGCATGATCCATTCTAATTTTTCGGAATTTTTCAAATCCAAAACGCCTTATTTCACGGGTAAGATCGCGAATCGAACTCTTTTGAATTGCTGGATTGCAGTCAAATGGATCATTTAAAAACTTCGCGGGCGTGAGAAATATTCCATTATTTCGCAACTGACGAACTTCTTCTTCAAAAAAATCAGAACCGCTTGGACGGTATCGGTACAGATTTTTCGGAGGCATTATTTGCTTCATGACGCAGGTTTATAGACGGATTCAAAAAATTTTCCTACAGCAAAGAAAATTCTAGTCCAACGTCTTTTCGCCTTGGATTACCGCCTAGCCCCACCACACAACCGTGTGGGGCCGCGCCCCGCTGCGCGGGACTCTCACCCCACCGTCGCCAAAAATGAACAGCTTTTAGCTGTCCATTTTTAGCGCTGAGATGAAAGCTTCCTGTGGAATATCCACCTTACCAAACTGGCGCATCTTCTTTTTCCCCGCCTTCTGCTTGTCCAGCAGCTTGCGTTTGCGCGTGGCGTCGCCGCCGTAGCATTTGGCCGTCACGTCCTTGCGCATGGCCGACAGGGTCTCGCGGGCGATGACCTTGCCGCCGATGGCCGCCTGAATCGGGATCTTGAACATGTGGCGCGGGATCAGGTCCTTGAGCTTTTCGACCATGGCGCGGCCACGGGTTTCGGCGCGGTCGCGGTGGACCATCATCGACAGGGCGTCGACGGGTTCGTCGTTGACCAGCACCGACATTTTCACAAGGTTATCGGTTTGGTAACCTGTCATCTGGTAGTCAAAGGACGCATACCCTTTGGTCACCGATTTCAAGCGATCGTAGAAGTCGAAGACCACCTCGTTCAGCGGCAGGTCATAGACGACCATGGCGCGGCTGCCCGCATAGGTCAGGTCCATCTGCACGCCGCGGCGGTCCTGGCACAGTTTCAGCACGTCCCCGAGGTAGTCGTCGGGGACAAGGATGGTCGCCTTGATCCGCGGCTCTTCCAGGTGGTCGACCACGCTGAGGTCGGGCATGTCGGCGGGGTTGTGCAGTTCCTGCATCGACCCGTCGCGCATATAGACGTGATAGACGACCGAGGGGGCCGTGGTGATCAGTTCGATGTCATATTCGCGCTCGATCCGGTCGCGGATGACCTCGAGGTGCAACAGGCCCAGGAAGCCGCAGCGGAAGCCAAAGCCGAGGGCGGCGGAGGTTTCCATTTCGAAGCTGAACGAGGCGTCGTTCAGGGCCAGCTTGTCGATCGCGTCGCGCAGGTCCTCGAATTCCGAGGAGTCGACGGGGAACAGGCCGCAGAAGACAACCGGCTGCGCGGGTTTGAAGCCGGGCAGCGGGGTGACGGTTTTCTTGTCGTGGGTCACGGTGTCCCCGACGCGGGTGTCGCGGACCTGTTTGATGGATGCGGTCAGAAAGCCGATCTCGCCGGGGCCGAGGCTGTCGATGACCTGCATCTGCGGGCGGAACACGCCGATGCGGTCGACGTGGTGCACGGTGCCGTTGGACACGAATTTGACGCGGTCGCCCTTTTTCAGGCGGCCGTCGATGATGCGGACCAGGACGATGACGCCAAGGTAGCTGTCGTACCAGCTGTCGACCAGCATCGCCTTGAGGTCGGCGTCTTCGGTGCCCTTGGGCGCGGGCAGATGGTGCACGATCGCCTCGAGGGTTTCGTGGATGCCGATGCCGGTCTTGGCCGACACACGGATGGCGCCGGAGGCGTCGATGCCGATCACGTCCTCGATCTGTTCGGCCACGCGGTCGCAGTCGGCGGCGGGCAGGTCGATCTTGTTCAGGATCGGCACGATTTCGTGGTCGGCGTCGATGGCCTGATAGACGTTGGCGAGGGTCTGCGCCTCGACCCCTTGGGTGGAGTCGACGACCAGCAACGAGCCTTCGACCGCGCGCATGGAGCGGGAGACCTCGTAGGCGAAATCGACGTGGCCGGGGGTGTCGATCAGGTTCAGCACGTAAGCCTCGCCGTTGTCGGCGACATAGTCGATGCGCACGGTGTTGGCCTTGATGGTGATGCCGCGTTCGCGTTCGATGTCCATGGCATCAAGCATCTGCGCCTTCATGTCCCGGTCGGCAACCGTATTGGTCGACTGGATCAGACGGTCTGCGAGCGTGGATTTCCCGTGGTCGATGTGCGCGACGATGGAAAAATTGCGGATATGTGAAAGCGGTGTCATGGGCTGGATATGTAGGGGAATTGGGGCTTGGTCAAGTGAGCATGGAGGGGGCGGTGGATTGTTGTGCGGGGTGGGTTTTGGCGGACACGG